>Ga0207967_1000085_pt1 | contig 51381 bp, 46 predicted proteins | sample LakWasMet20_HOW5_2_FD_183866 | JGI IMG/M metagenome (GOLD analysis project Ga0207967, IMG submission 183866) | Freshwater sediment methanotrophic microbial communities from Lake Washington under simulated oxygen tension - Sediment Metagenome... | ecosystem: Environmental > Aquatic > Freshwater >...
AGAAGTTAAGCCTGCTTGCGCTGATGGTACTGCCCTTTTGAGGGTGGGAGAGTAAGTCGACGCCGCTTTTTAAACCCTTATCAGTTTTCTGGTAAGGGTTTTTTGTTTTTGTTAGCTGTGAAAACACAACTTTCTAACAGTTTTTGGATTAGAATTAGTTGATACAAGTAGTTGAACCTAGATCTTTCTATCCATCTTTGTTTACAATTGTTTCAAAGATTTGAAGGTTATATATGTTTTATATAGATAGAGATATGTACTAAAACTGTATAATTGACTATTTTTGAACCTCAATATTTAACATGCAAAAGATACTCATTAAGATAATTGACTCGTTCTATTTTATTTTCAGTCGATTCATGCCTTTGAAAACATTCAGATACGCTGTGTGTGGTGGTGGTAATCTTGTTTTTGATTTGGTATTATACTTTTTATTTTACCATTACATTTTTCATAAAGAGGATGTTGATCTTCACTTTTTTGTTCTAAGTTCACATATTGCTTCACTTTTCTTTGTCTTCCCTATCACGTTCTTTACTGGTTTTCTATTGAATAAGTACATAACGTTTCAGGATTCAAATATACCTGGTAGAGTTCAATTCGTAAGATATTTGATGGTAGCCTTAGGAGCAATTGGATTAAGTTACCTATGTATGAAATTGTTCGTGGATGTAATGAAATTTTATCCAACACCTTCAAGACTTGTAACCACAGTAATTTCAGTAATATACAGTTACATACTCCAAAGTACATTTAGCTTCGGTAAACGAAAAGAAAAAGAAGAATTTGAATAGATTATTTAATCTGGATTCCTCTCGAAGAATATAATCCTGCCGATTGAGTTTTACTTTTGTCTAAACTAAAAAAGAATGTGCTACCAACTCCGTATGTACTTCTTACAGAAATAGTTTGCCCATGTGATTCAATAATATGCTTACAGATTGCTAAACCAAGTCCTGATCCACCGTCATTTCTATTTCGACTCTTTTCAACTCGGTAGAAACGTTCAAATAATCTTGGAAGATGAGTTGCTTCAATTCCAGGACCATTATCAGAAACTTCTGTAGTAATCATGTCATCCATAGCATAGAAGCGTACAATTGTGCAACCGCCTTGGTTACCATAAAAAATTGAGTTGGAGATTAAATTGGTAAGAACTTGGGCAATTTTACTTTTGTCGCCAATAACGAATTTGGATCCGTAATCCTTTGCAAAAGTAAGTTTAATACTCTTCTCTAATGCAATTATTTCTAGGGATTCGAAAACCTCTTTTGTTAATTCTACGATGTCAAATGGTCGAAGTTCAAGTTTTAAAGCATCAGCTTCAAGCTTAGTTATTTGATCTAAATCCTCAATAATGTTGACCATTCTATCAGTAGCTTTAGAGGCACGCTCTAGAAATGATCTGTTAACATTTTCGTCTTCTAAACCACCGTCAAGTAGTGTTAGAATATATCCTTGAATGGAAAAAATAGGCGTTTTTAACTCGTGAGCCAAATTCCCAAGGAACTCGCGTCTAAAAGCCTCTTGTTCTTTAAGCTTTGAAATTTCTTTATTACGTTCCTCTGTCCATAATTGCGTTTCTTTTTCGGCGTTTGCAATTACGTCATCAGTAAGTTTGAATTGTAAATCATTTTCAGGAGTAATTTTTCCTTTACGAATAGATTTATATAAGACTTTTAGGCGATCATTAATGAAGTATTTTATGAAAAAATAGAATACTCCAAAAGAAATTAAACCGGTTGTAAAAGGTAATCCTATTAATACCCAAAAAGGAAAATTCATCACCTGTATATCGATGATGAATGTTATTATGAAGGTTAACACAACAATAATTGCACTTCCTCCAATTAATAAATGTATGGGTTTTAAATTTTTCACTTTTCGCTGAAGGTATATCCGACTCCTTTTATTGTACGAATATAATCATCTCCAAGCTTTTCTCGTAATTTTCGGATGTGAACATCAATAGTTCTTTCACCAACAATTGTTTCATTGCCCCAAACGATCGATAAAATTTGATCACGAGTGTATACTTTACCCGGACGGCTAGCCAATAATTCTAATAATTCAAATTCTTTCTTTGGAAGTAATAGTGTGATACCATTCATTTCAACCTTGAACTTTTCACGATCTATTTTTAATTTTGACTCCGCTAGTTCATTTCCATCATTCACTGGACGATCAAGTCTGCGTAATAATGATTCAACTTTACTGATCAATAAACGTGGTCTAACAGGTTTTGAAATGTAATCATCTGCTCCTGCCTCAAATCCTGCAATTTGCGAATAATCTTCAGCTCGTGACGTTAAAAAAGCAATGATTGGTTGGGTAATATTTAAATCCTTTCTAATGATTTGACAAGTTTCAATTCCATCCATTTTAGGCATCATTACATCTAGTAGAATAAGTGACGGATGGATCTGTTGAACCATCTTAACTCCCTCCTCACCATTTGAAGCACTAAAAACCTTGTAACCTTCTTTTTTCAAATTATAAGTTAAAAATTCTATGATATCTGGTTCATCATCAATCAGTAGTAATGTGTGTCCTTTGCTTGCTTGTTGCATAATTTGAAAATTAAAAAAAGGAGATTACTCACAATTATGAGCAATCTCCTAAATTCATTGATATTATTTGTTAATTGCTAATTTGATAGTTTTAGCAACTGTGTTTTCCGTTGAGATAACTACATTGTAGTAACCTGAACTTAATGATGATGTATTCAATGTTTGTACATTTTTACCTTCTAATAAAGATGCTTTTTCAACTTGGATAATTTTTCCTGAATTATCTACAATTGATAAAGTGATATCAGAATTTTCTTTCAAGTTCAATTCAATATTAACGATGTCAGATGCTGGATTTGGATACATTTTAGCTGAAGAAACTGTAGATAATTCTTCGATAGCAGCAATCGTAATTACAACATCAAAAGAATCGATTGATTCACAGTTTCCGTTCGTAGCAGTTAATGTAACAGTATATGTTCCAGATGTTGAATAGTTGTGAACTGGGCTTGTTGAAGTCGATGTGTTTCCGTCACCAAAGTCCCAAGCATATGTTGTAGCACCTACTGATGTGTTTGTGAATGTTGCAACTGTGTCAACTGAAGAAACTGTTGCAGAAGCTGCTAAACCGTAGTTTGCAACATCATAGTTTTCGTTTTGAGGATCAAAGTTTGCCCAACATGCTGTCCAATCATTTGAACCATCAAATGCACCACGATAAGTTGTAGTTTCAAAAAATGCGTTGTTCAAGTTCGCAGCAGTGAAGTTCGCTCCAGTTAATGCTGGTGAACTTGCGCCTAATAGGAAGTTTGGATTTGTGTAGTTTGTTGGAGCAATAGCTTGTAAACCTTGAGGTGTAGCTAAAATTGAATTTCCACCTGCATTGAACCAAGCAGCCATTCCAAAAGTTAATGTTGTTGAATCTAAAGGAGTTGGACATCCTGCAATAATGTTGTTTTTAAATTGTAATGTTCCAGATGTACAGTTATTACCAGTTGTTGTTCCATCAATTTTTAATCCTACTGGGAAACCAGCGAAAATTGAATTATACGTACAAGTAGAAGTACTTCTTCTTAAATGTGCAGCACGTTTGTAGTTCGAATTGTAACCTGCGCTGTTTTGAGTCGCCATTGGACCGAAAACTGAAATATTAGAGAAAATAGGTTTAGTCAATGGACCATTTGTTGTTCCAGTAGCATCATTATCAGATTCAAATCCGTTTGAACCAGAGATATCAGCTACCAATGAATCACTTAAACCAACAGCAAATTGAATACGTCCACCAAAACCATAATCCGTATCAAACATATCATCCAGCGTTTTGTTAGCGATCAAGTGTTTACAGTTTACGGTTCCACCGAACCATTCAAAAGCATCATCACCACCATGACTAACTTGAACGTAGTCAACCGTTGTTCCTAAGCCAACAGCTCCAAATGTCAAACCATTTGTTTCGTTGTTTGGCAAATAAGCAATCCCAGCATATTCGATACGTACATATTTTAATACACCTGAATTATCATTTACATCTGTACCACCGTACAAACCTTTTACTGGGTCAATTCCACCTTCTCCAAGACGTTCTCCAGCAGGATCATTGATTGGTGCTTTACCACAAATAATAATACCACCCCAGTCACCAGCGTTTCTGTTCCCAGCACTTTGATAAGAAGTAAATACAATAGGTTGAGTTACTGTTCCTTCAGCCATAATTTTAGCACCACGAGTGATAACCAATGTTGAAGCATTACCACGAATAATTGTTCCTGGTTCAATTGTTAAAGTTGCATTGTTTGTTACATAAATAAATCCACCAGTTAAAGTGTAAATATTGTTGTTTGTCCAAGTGGTATTTGATGTAATATCACTTGAGATGGTTACTTGTGCATTCAAACTTAAAAAGCTAATGATTGCGAATGCTGTTAATAGTAAATTTCTTTTCATTTTTCGTTTTAAAAAATTTTTGGCAGTATTTTCTGGGAAGCTGCTTCACCCATTTTAGACACTCCAAAAGTAGGTTGATTGAATCGGCAGGAGGTTAGGGGTGAATTATTCTTAGTTTAAGAAATGATTAATAAAAAACCCCCAATGTTAACATTGGGGGTTCTAAATAATGTGGGAGTAAAATCTTTAGAATTTGTACGCAAAAGAAATACTGAAATTGCGTCCGTATTTAATTCCTTGAATCACTTTATCTTCATCAGCTTCATATTTTTTCGAGCGATTAAAATCTTGATAGAATATTGCATTTTGATTAAAAATGTCACTTGCATTTAATTTAATCTCACCGTTCTTATTTTTGAAAACGGTTTTAACTAATTGGAAATCTAGCACTGTACGTGGGTTTTCATAAATATCTTGATATCCATTCGTCCCCACAAAAGCAATACGTCTACCAATTCTATTTACTAATAAACTTGCACCAAATCCGATTGAATCGTTTTGATAAACCAAACCACCGTTAATTAAGTAGGGAGATTGACCTTGCATTGGACGATATTTTTCTTCGTCAGTAACTGCTGTTGCAACGTTTGAAAGATCAACAACTGATTTTACCAATGTTAAGTTTGTGTAAAATGTGAAATTGTCAAATGCGTTCGAATTAAATAGTGAATCAATTTTACTCAATTTCGTGCGATATTCTAATTCAATACCATAATCAACTGCATTTGCAACGTTTCTAAATGTATACGTTCTTGAACCCGAACCACCAAAGAAAACTGTATTTTCAATTGGATTATTGAAATCTTTGTAGAATACAGAAGCCGAAATGATTTGTCCATTTCCTGGGAAGTATTCATAACGCAAATCTAAGTTCGTAATATTAGCAGCTTGCAAAGTATCATTTCCTACAACAGCAGATGAAGTGTTGAAGTCATAGAACGAAAATGGTGCTAATTCACGGAAATCTGGTCTTGCAACTGTTCTTGAAACTGCTCCACGGAAATTCATTTTCTTATTTAACGAATACGTTAAGTTTAAAGAAGGTAATAAACTAAGTGTTGTATTATCAATATTTATAGAATCACCGCCATAACTTATAGAACTTAATTTTTGTCTGAAATTTTCTACACGCAAACCGTAAACAGCTCTTAATTTTGATGTTAATTTTTGATCTGTCATGATGTATCCAGCATGTAAGTTTGTTGAAGCAGTATATGAATCTGATGGATTTGTTGATTCGCCTAATTTGAAACCTTGAGCATTAATATTTTCAACGGCAAAGATTGAGTCTTGAGGTAACAACAATAAATCATAATTAAATTGAGCAGGACTATTAATTGCATAACCGAATACGCGTGCATCAAAAGCTCTCGATTTAATTGAACCTGCATAACCTATTTTCAACGTGCTTTTCTCCTTTAAGAATTTATACGGAATTGCAATTTCTCCCATCGCTGCATACAAGTCTTCTCCAAGATTGGAAAAGAATTTTCCCGCAAAGTCAGGAGATGGAGATCCGAAAGGAACGTAAGCTGTATACAATGAATCAGAAGCGGTCCCTTGAGGTGTTCTATTTTTGTAATACAACATACGTTTTAAGTTAGGAATCGTAGTAAGTGTTTTACTGTAATTTAATCCCCATTTCACTTTAATTGAAGTGCTGTCTGTTGCTTTTACTAAATGTTCACCATTTAATTGAGAAGTATACATTTTACTGCTCGTATATTGCATTGCAGTTGCTTTAATAATTTGATCAGCATCGATGTTTTCCCCTGTTCGTTGAATTACTTGATCTGTTGAATTATCACTGAACAAATTTTTCAATGTTATCTTGTTGTTTTTACCAAACTTATAAGAGAAATTCAACATAGCTCCCCAAGAAACATTTTCACGATAAGTGGCATCTTTATAATCAAATACTCTTGATGAATCTTCATTGTAATCTTTTCTAGTTACATCCAAGTATCGTCTTGTGTAATTGTAACTCAATGCTCCAATTACGCCAAAAGTATTTGTTTTTAAAGAATCTGGACGAAATGTTTTTGCAAATCCTACTTGATAATTTTGTCCTAATGGAGAAGCATTTTTGTTATTAATTTGCCAATCGTTTGAAAATACTTTACTGTTTTCGAAACGTGTTGATGGATTTGAAAGTAAATCTTTAAATTCTGATGTTGACGGTAAACTACTTGGATATAGTCTGTCTTTAACACCAAATCCCATCCAATCGTTTTTACTTCCTTCGTAAGTTGAATAAGATTTAAAGGTAGATTGAGTATTATAATTCGTTCCTGCACTGAAAGAAATAAAATCTTTGTCTGGAATATCTTTAGTATTCACCAGAATAACACCTCCTGCAAAATCTCCTGGTAAATCGGGAGAAGCAGTTTTATAAATCATCATATTATCCAACATTGTTGATGGAAAAATATCGAATGAAAATGCTTTACGGTCAGCTTCTGTTGAAGGTAAAGGCAAACCATTAATCATTGCTGTATTGTAACGATCGTTTAATCCACGAATAATTACGAATTTGTTATCTTGAACTGAAGCACCGCTTACACGTTTTAAAACAGCACTAGCATCTCTATCTGGTGAACGTTTGATTTCTTGTTGAGAAATTCCATCAACTTGGCCGGCAGCATTGCTTTTCAAACGATTTATGTTATCGATTGATTCTCTGTTTAATGTTGCTTTAATTGTTACAGTACCTATTTCTTTAATTACAGGCTCCATTACAATTTCAATGCTATTTACTTCGTTAGATTTAACAATAACATCTGAAATGATTTTTGTATTATATCCGTTGTAGTTGAATGCAATTGAATATGTTCCTACAGGCACATTTTGAAAACTGAAATTACCATCTAAATCACTGATTACTTTGTAAACTTGATTTTCAATTAAAATCTTTACACCTGGTAAAGTTTCGCTTGTTTTACCATCAGTTACTTTTCCGCTAATTGTTCCTGTTTGTCCAAAAATGCATTTACTCATGAAAAGAGCAATGAAAATTGAAAGTGTTTTTAAGTTCATCCGTTTCTTTGTTTTTTTACAGTGCAAAGGAACGCTGATACTCTTATTGTAGAATTACTGAAAGGTTACTAGTTTATTAAATCGAAATAACACACAGTTAACACTGAGACAATAAATGCTTAATTCATAAATTTGAAAGGAAGGTGTTGTTGTTCGTTTGGGAATTAATCTTGTTTCTCAACAAACTTATATCCAATGCCTTTAATCGTTTTGATGTAATCGTCACCTATTTTTTCTCTTAATTTTCGGACATGAACATCAATGGTGCGGTCTCCAACTACTATTTCAGATCCCCAAACTTTTTCTAAGATTACATCTCTTTCAAAAACATAATCTGGACGAGATGCTAATAATGCTAATAGTTCAAATTCTTTTCTTGGCAAATGAATAATTTCACCATTTTTTTCAATCACATATTTTTCGCGATTGATAACTAAATCTTTGTTTGAAGGTTCTTCAACAGACAACATCCCTTTTCTTCGTAACAAGGCATTGATTCTACTTATAAGCACTTTAGGACGAACTGGCTTTGCAACATAGTCATCCGCACCAGCGTCTAAACCTGCTATTTGACTGTAATCTTCATTACGAGCAGTTAAAAAACAAATGAGTGTTTGTTGAAAGCCTGGAGTCGATCGAATCGCATCACAAACTTCAATGCCATCCATACCTGGCATCATTACATCTAGAATAATTAAATCGGGTTTTAACTCTTTCATTAGTGCTAAACCAATTTCCCCGTTTTCCGCAACTTCTACTAGATATCCTTCCTTTTTTAAATTGTATTTTAACAATTCACGGATATCTTCTTCATCATCGATTATTAAGATTGAAACCATAGTTGCGAGTTTAAATCATTTATTTTTTATAATGAGATAAAGATAGCTAGAATATTGGATTCTTAAAAAAAGATTAACTGTTAAAATTGTGAAAAAATAGATGCTGATTTAATACGATTTTGTCCATTTAAAGGAATAAGTGAGTGAAAAAGTAATTATTCTAACATGCTTACCTAGGTAAAAAAAAGGGTCATTCTTAAGATTCTAAAAATTAAACTTTTTCTCGTTTACGGTAATCATGTTTCAAAATTGGAAAAAGTGTTTAACTTTGTGGCAGTAGTAGTAGGTTAGGTTGATTAGTGTACAAGAGCTTCGGACTCCCGTCTGAGGCTCTTGTTTTTTTATGGAATACCGTGTCAAACAAAGATTTCAGTATATTTACACAACCAAAATTAATCCATGAAAATTAAAATTCTTCTAGTCGAAGATGATACAAGTTTAGGCTTCGTAATCTCTGATCAATTGAAATCTGATGGTTATCAGGTTGCATTATGTACTGATGGGGCTGAAGGGTTTAAACGATTCAATGAAGAAAAATTTCATCTGTGTATTTTTGATGTAATGATGCCAAAAAAAGATGGCTTCTCACTTGCTCGCGATATTCGTAAAATAAATACAGAAATTCCTATTTTATTCCTGACCGCAAAATCAATGACAGAAGACAAAGTCGAAGGTTTTAAAGCGGGCGGTGACGATTATCTAACAAAACCTTTCAGCGTAGAAGAATTGCAATTGCGGGTTGCGGCATTATTGAAACGTGTAAATATTATCGTTGAGAAAGATGATGATTCCATTTTATCAATTGGTAATTACGTTTTTGACACAGTAAACTTCACATTAAAACATAGTTCGTTCGAAAAAACTTTGACAAAAAAAGAAGCACAGATTCTTAAGATTCTAATGAAATTCAAAAATCAAGTTGTTGCTAGAGAAGTTGTATTGAATGGTGTTTGGGGACAAGACGATTATTTTGTAGGTAGAAGTTTAGATGTATTTATTACCAAATTGAGAAAATACCTGAAAGAGGATGAATCTATTCAAATTCTCAATATTCATGGCATTGGCTTCAAATTAGAAATTTCTTAATGGACTACATTTTACACCTTGAAACTTCAACAAAAGCTTGTTCTGTTGCTCTTTCGTGTAACGGAGAACTTGTTGCATTGAAAGAAAGCTTAACTGATGCTTATTCACATAGTGAAAGTTTGACATTGTACATTCAAGAAGTAATGACTTCTGCCGGAATTGAAATGAATAAATTGAAAGCAGTTTCTGTAACTTCTGGACCTGGATCTTATACTGGTTTGCGTATTGGTGTTTCAACGGCAAAAGGATTGTGTTATGCGTTAGGAATTCCATTGATTGCAGTTGATTCCTTAGTTTCAATGGCGACTTTAGCAAATGAAAAATATCCGAATCAAAATTTATGCGCTTTGATTGATGCACGTCGTATGGAAGTGTTTAGTGCCATTTATTCTTCGGATTTGCGCATTTTAAAACCGATATCCGCAGATGTTCTAGAAGATGAAAATGAATATGCTCAGTTTGAACCATTTGTTTATTTTGGTGACGGTGCCATTAAAATGCATGATCCTTGGAAAAACAGAAACTGTAGTTTCGATTCTGAAACCCATGCATCAGCAAAAGGCCAAATATTAATTGCTTTTCAAAAGTTTCGAGATGCTGAATTCGAAAATGTAGCATATTTTGAACCGTTTTATTTGAAGGACTTTGTCAGTACTCAGAAGAAATCGTAAGCTTTAATCAACTAAGAAGTTTTTAGCCGCCTCAAAATAAGTTGAGTTCTCTTCAAAATTATTGTGATCTTGATCTTTAATCGGAACAAAAATGTCCATTTTCTTTAAGTCTTCTTTGAGTTGCAATGAACAATCGAATGGAATAACTTGATCTTTATCTCCATGAACCAACAAAATTGGCATTTTTACCTGTTGAACGTATTTGTAGGTGTCAAATTTGTATTTTAATAGAAATGGTGGGATCACCTTGTAGCGACGAATCGTCATGTCCGAAAGTGAATAATATGGGGCAATCAGAATCAGTTTTTTAGGATTGTTTTTAGCTGCTAACATAGCTGCAGAACAAGTTCCAAGTGAGTAACCAATTACGTTAATTTCCGATTCTTTGTAACTCTTCTTTAGTTCATTATAAAAGGCTTGAACATCTGAGAAAAATTGTTCTTCGCTCTCCACTTCACCAGTACTTTTTCCATATCCACGATAGTCGAACGAAAAGAAATCGAATCCTAGATCTGTATAAAACTTTGCTGCTTCAGCTTGTTTTAGAATGTTTCCAGAATTTCCATGACAAAAGAAAACCAAGCCTTTTGAATCTTTAACTTTGAATAAGGCTCCGTTCAACGTTTCTCCATTCGAAGTAATGTTCACTTCTTCAAATGACTGATCGAACTTAAGTACAGTTGAAGCGTTTAACTTTTCTGGATGGAAAATAAATGATTCTTGTTGAAAATACATGTAACCGCAAGCACCAACATAAAGTATGACAATTAAGAGCAGTAAGCGTTTTATAAATTTTTTCATTCGATTATCCTTTTGAGAAATTGAAAATTAACTTGCTCTAAAATAGCGAAAGAACTTAGAACATTGTACTTTTAACCTTTAGAAATTCTTTAAAACAGCAATTAATTGAATTTAAGAAGCAAAATACGTGAAGGGAAGAGACCATTTTTAATTTCTGGTCCATGCAGCGCTGAGTCTGAAGAGCAAATGTTTACGATTGTCGAAGGCTTGAAGAATAACACTTCTACTGAATTGATTCGAGCTGGGATTTGGAAGCCACGTACGCGACCAAATTCATTTGAAGGAATGGGTGAAGTGGCTTTGCCTTGGTTAATAGATGCTGCAAAAGCATTTGACTTACCAACAGCTGTCGAAATCGCGAACAAACAACATGTAGAAACAGCGTTAAAAGCAGGTGTTGATGTTTTGTGGATTGGAGCCCGTACAACGGTTAATCCTTTTGCTGTTCAGGAAATTGCCGACGCATTGCAGGGAGTTTCAATTCCTGTAATGATTAAAAATCCAGTGAATCCAGATTTGGAATTGTGGCTTGGTGCTTTTGAACGTCTTGCTCAGGCTGGAATATCAGATTTAACAGCGGTTCATCGAGGATTCTCATTTTACAAACATCCAAAATATAGAAATATTCCGAGCTGGGAAATTCCAATTGCTTTACGTGAACGAATGCCCGAAATACCCTTGATTTGCGATCCGAGTCATATCTCAGGAAGAAGAGATTTATTGTTAGAGGTTTCCCAAAAAGCGATGGATTTGAATTTTGATGGATTGATGATTGAAACGCATCCAAATCCGGATGAGGCTTGGTCAGATGCCAAACAGCAAATCACAGCTCTAGGATTGGTAGAACTGATGAATCAATTAGTTCTTCGTTCAAGTGATTTACCATTAGAGGATGATTTATTGAAAGAATTACGTTCCAAAATTGGAATTTTGGATGACCGTTTGTTCGATTTGTTGTCTGAACGCATGCGCATTAGTGAGCATGTAGGGAATTACAAACGTGAACACAATATGACCATTCTTCAACAAGAGCTTTGGGCAAAAATGATTGCGAACCGTTTGGAAATGAGTGATGAAATGAACTTGTCGGAAATGTTTGTCCGTAAATTTATGGACGCAATGCACCAAGAATCCATTCGTCATCAAACGAAAGTGATGAATCCAAACTTGACGAAAAAAGAAGGGTAATGCAGTTTCAAGTTCTTCCAAAAATCGTAAAAGGTAAAATTGTTGTTCCAGCCTCAAAAAGTGATGCTCAAAGAGCAATTATCGCGGCTTCTTTAGCGAATGGAACATCTAAAATATCGAATTGTGGAACGAGCGAAGACGTTTTACATGTCTTAAAAGCGATTGAACTTTTGGGCGCTAAAGTTGATTCGATTGGTTCCGACTCGTACAATATTTCTGGAGGGAAATATGTAAATGGTACTGAACTAAATGTTGGAGAAAGCGGGTTGGCAATTCGTTTGCTAACACCAATCGTCGCAACTCAAAATCATACGATTTCATTATCAGGAAAAGGTTCTTTATTGAAACGTCCAATGCTTTTTTTTGAGGAGAATTTACCAAAAATGAATGTTGAGGTCAAATCAACAAATGGATTTTTACCTATTGATGTTCAAGGACCATTAAAAGGTGGAACTTATACAGTTGATGGTTCACAAAGCTCACAATACATTTCAGGTTTATTGATGGCTTTACCTTTAGTAGATGATGCTTCCGATTTGATCGTTGAAAATTTAGCGAGTAAGCCATATGTTCAAATGACCTTGAATACCGTGGAGAAATTTGGAATTCAAATTGAGAACGACAAGTTTGAGCACTTTTTAATTGCTGGAAAACAACATTATTTACCATGTGACTATCATGTTGAAGGTGATTGGAGCGCAGCAAGTTATTGGCTAATTGCAGCGGCTTTAGGAGCGGATATTATCATTTCTAGATTATCGATGTCAAGTTTACAAGCAGATAAAAAAATGTTGGATGTGCTTATTGTGGCGGGTTGCAATCTGCATTTTTCATCAGAGGGAATTTCGGTGAAAGTAAACGAAAGAAAAGCATTTAAGTTTGATGCAACACATTGTCCAGATTTGTTTCCAGCCTTGGTTTCATACGCTGCATTTTGTCCAGGTATTTCGGTAATATCAGGTGTAAAGCGTTTGAAAAACAAAGAAAGTGATAGAGGAATTGCACTGAAAACAGAATTTGAAAAGCTTGGTGTGAGGATTGATTTGCTTGATGATGAAATGCACATTCACGGAAGAAATACAATAGAAGGTGGCGATGTGTTTTCACACAATGATCATCGAATTGCGATGTGCTTGGCCATTGTTGGTTTATTTTCAAAAAGTGGTGTTACGATTGAAAATGCGGATGCTGTTGCGAAAAGTTACCCTGATTTTTGGAAAGATTTGGAACAGTTGTCCTGCTAATTCATCAAAAGTCGATTGTAACGAATTGCCTTTAAATAGTTTTATTCCCAAACAAACTTTTATGAAAACAGTTCTACTTATTTTTCCATTGCTTTCATTTATCATTATCAGTTTCACAACTTCTGAGAAACTTGACAAACAAATCAAAAAGTCACTTTCTAAAACCATGTCCTTTGTTCCTTCTGGAAATGTGTACGTGAATGATTCACTAAAATCTGTTCAGTCTTTTTATATTTCGAAGACCGAAGTTTCAAATTCAGAATACAAGCTTTTTTTAAATGAATTAAAATTGTCGGGTGATTTGGAAAAATTGGCAATTGCACAAATTGATTCATTGAAATGGAATCTTGGAGGGAGTAATAACATGGCCTATGTAGATTATTATTTTTCACATCCAGCCTACAAAGATTATCCAGTTGTAAATGTTTCCTATGAAGCCGCTTTGTTGTATTGTGATTGGTTAACTGCGAAATTCAACAAGCAATTTGGAACGACGAAGTTTAAGTTCCGTTTACCGACTAAAGAAGAATTTGTTCGAGCGGGAAGAGGGGATAATCAATCTGCAGGCTATGCTTGGGGAACAAATAAACTAAGAAACGCGAACGGACAATTGATGTGCAATCATTTACAAATAGGCGCAGAAAGTATTCATCGAAATCCAAGTACTGGTAAGTTTGAAATAATTCCAGTTTTTGATGATTTCGCGTCAGCTGGCTCAGATGTGACAGCACCTGTAAAATCGTATTGGCCAAACCAATTTGATGTGTACAATTTGAATGGAAACGTTGCAGAAATGCTTTCAACAAAAGGAATTGCCATAGGTGGAGCATGGCGAAACACGGGTTACGATGTACGTTTAGAATCGGAAACATTGTATACGGAAGTGGCGCCAACAATTGGATTTCGCGTGATTACAACTTGGGTCGAATAAGGCATTTTTTTTCATTCAAGGCAATTGTTATCTTTGGGTAAAATTTTACAAAATGACATTAAAAGAAACAATTGAAGCAGTGGAAAAGTTCCACAATGCATTTGGAATTGACAACAATTACAAACCAACAACGGAATTAACTGAAGCCGAAATATTATTGCGCTATAAACTAATGCGCGAGGAGAATGAAGAGTATTTAGAGGCCGCTCAAAATGGTGATATCGTTGAAATTGCAGATGCCTTGGGCGATCAATTGTATATTCTTTGTGGAACTATTTTAAAACACGGCTTACAACATAAGATCGCAGAAGTTTTCCAAGAAATTCAACGTTCGAATATGAGCAAATTAGACGTTGATGGAAAACCAATCTATCGTGAAGATGGAAAAGTGATGAAATCAGAATTGTATTTCAAGCCGAACATTAAAGACATTTTAGAAGCGTAAAATGCTCGAAACCATTTTGGCAATAGGTGAGAAATTGCCTGGAACAACTTCGGATTTTAAATGGGATCATCACATTTGTTTGAATGCGGGCGATAAAATGTTCTTTATTACAACTCCAGATGCCAATCCGATTAACGCTTCTGTAAAAGTTTCAGACGAGAAGTTTGATGATTTTTTGGAAAAAGAAGGTGTCCGTATAGCGCCATATTTGGGTCGTTACAAGTGGATTGAGATTGATGACATTCATCGTTTTTCTGTTTGCGAATGGGAAGAAATTTTGAAAGAAGCACATCAGTTGATTGCAATAAAATTAAGTGCGAAAAAAAGAAAAGAACTTGGGTTTGAAAACTAATTTTAACATTCGTGTTTACGGACTTTTAATCAATGAATTAAATCAAGTTCTGATTTCAGATGAATGTCGGAATGGATTTGCCTTTACGAAATTTCCCGGTGGAGGAATGGAATTTGGAGAAGGATTTAAAGAAACCTTAATCAGAGAATTTCAAGAAGAATTGAATATTGAGATAGAAGTAGATGAATTATACTATTTCAATGAGTTTTTTCAAGAGTCAAAATTTAATCCAAACGATCAATTATTTTCTTTCTATTACATTGTACATTATGCTAATTGGAAATCTATTGTCACTGATCAGCATGAAGTTCCTTTAACAACTGAGGGAGAAAAACATCGTTGGATTCATTTAAACAAGCTAAAAAAAGAACTATTTACTTTCCCAATTGACCAACTAGTAGCAGAAAAATTAGCTCAATAAAACGTGTCCGAAACACGCTGACAAACCATTTGACTGATGCGCTTATTTAATTCGGCGTGGTTTGCGTGATAATAATTTAATTCTTCATCAGCTAACATTCCAATTACACTTCCAATTAATTGATGCTTAATGTTTGCTTGATTTGAAATGAATTGCGAAATCTTATTCTGAAAATCTAGTCGTGATTTCTTTTCTTGAATCAACTTCAAAAATTGAGAATTGTTCTTAAAATAGAGCTCAAAAAAGGCATGTTGAAACTTCAAAATCGGGCGTAATACCTCATTCTGAAAATGTTCAATTTCTTTCGTGTTTTCAAGTAAGGCAGAAGGAATAAGTGGGCGTAATTCTTTGAGTTGATCTCTGTCCATCGTTGTTGTTTATTAAAGTAAAACAACTCATTCCTCAATAAGTTGTGGATTGATGACATAATCATCCATGTAACTTTCAATTCGCTCATCTTTAAAACTATGAGAGAATAAAATGTGTTGACATTTCGGTAGACTTTCAGAAATTCGTTGCAAGCGCATTTTGTGTCCTTCTTTGAAAAGTGTTAGCGCATCGTCCAGTATAAACAGCTTCATTTGACTGACATTAAATCCGTTCTGAATGTACAATTCGTACAATCTTCTTGGTGTTCCAATGATAATTTCTGTTCCGTCAAAAATATCATTGCGTTGCTGAATGATATTCCCTTTTTCGTGAACCAAATCAACCGTCAAATCCAAAAGGCGACAGATTTTATAGATTTCATCGTGTAATTCTTTTGCTTTTTCATTTGACTTACAAATGATAATTGCTCGTGGAGAACCTTCACCTGGCTCTGCAATTTTAGCCAAAATACACAACATAGCAGCTTTCGTTTTTCCAGCTCCCTCATGTGCTTCAACCAACAGGTTTTTTCCCGATTTCATTGCGTCAAGAACCTTGATTTGCAATGCATTCAATTCTGTAATGCCTTTTGCAGGTAATATTTCAGCTAATTCTGCACGTAATTTTGATAAACCCATTATTTCAGTTTTTCATTTTCTTTATGTCGTGAGTGATCACGATTTGTTTTCTTCTCTAAATTTTTGCGAAGCGCTTCTTCTAAATCAATTCCAGTTTGATTCGCAAGGCAAATAAGCACAAACATTACATCTGCCATTTCGTCGCCTAAATCTTTTGACTTATCCGATTCCTTTTCACTTTGTTCGCCATAGCGTCGCGCCATAATTCGCGCAACTTCGCCAACTTCTTCCATCAGCATGGCAGTGTTCGTCAATTCATTGAAATAACGAACGCCATATTCTTTAATCCAATTGTCAACTACTGTTTGAGCTTCACTTATTTTCATTTGTTTCGCTTAAATTTTATTCTTCGAATCAATGATGATGGTTACAGGTCCATCATTTACCAAACTCACTTTCATGTCTGCACCAAATTCTCCAGTTTCAACTTTCGACGAGCTTAAATTGCTCAATTGTCGAACAAAATAATTGTACAAAGGAATTGCAACTTCTGGTCGCGCAGCTTGAATATAACTTGGTCGATTTCCTTTCTTCGTTGATGCATGCAATGTAAATTGACTTACAACCAAAAAACGTCCTCCGACATCCTCATACGATAAATTCATTTTCCCTTCTTCATCACCAAAGATGCGCAAGCCGAGCACTTTTTGTACCAACCAATCTGCGTCTTCATTCGTGTCTTCGTGTTCAATTCCAACAAGAATCAATAGGCCTTTTGAAATATTTCCGACGATTTGATCATCGATTTTCACAGCTGCTTCACAAACACGTTGAATGACAATTTTCATTTGAAACAAAGATTAGTGATTACTGCGACGATACGTTTCATTTTCATCTTCCGTCATCAATTGAACGTAAGTTTGATAACGACTTTCGCTAATACTTCCATCCTCAATGGCTTCTTTTACGGCACATTTTGGTTCATTCAAATGCTGGCAATTGTGGAATTTACATTCACCAATTAATTCGCGCATTTCAGGAAAGTAATGCGAAATCACTTCTTTGTTCAAATCAACAATTCCAAAGGCACGAATTCCAGGAGTATCAATGATGTAACCACCAGAATTCAGTTTATGCATTTCTGCAAATGTCGTTGTATGTTGACCTTGAAGATGCGCTTGAGAAATTTCACCTGTCCGCAAATCCAAATCTGGATCTAAAGCATTCACCAACGTACTTTTTCCAACACCACTGTGCCCAGAAATCATCACTTTTTTATCCTTTATTTCTTCGCGAAGAAAATCGATATTTGATTTGTTCTCTGCCGATATTTTGTGGCATTCGTAACCGATTGAACTGTATAAATCACACAAAGCATCGATGTATAATAAATCATCTTCGTTGTATTGATCAATTTTATTGAAAAGTAATGTTGTTGGAATACGAAACGATTCGGCAGCAACTAAAAAACGGTCGATAAACGCAATGTGTGTAACGGGAGAATGAATAGTCACAAGCAAATAAGCTCGGTCAACATTCGCCGCAAGAATTTGCATTTGCTTACTAAGATTCGTTGATTTTCGTACAATGTAATTTTTGCGTTCTTCGAAATCAGAAATAGTTCGTTTTCCTTCTTCGTCAATCACATCGTCAATAATCACAACATCACCAACGGCAATTGGATTTGTGGTACGCAAGCCTTCCAAACGAATTTTACCTCGAATTCGACAATTCACAATCGAACCATCTTCTAGTTCAACCGTGTACCATTTCCCTGTTGATTTTAATACGTTTCCTTTTACTGGCATTGGTACAAAGATAAGCAGAAAAGGACAAAGCACAACCGCCAAATCTTTATACGCGATTGGCAATTGCGTAATTAATCCTTATCTTCGCCTTTCAAATTTATACGCATGTCGATAGAGGTAAAAAACCTATTTAAATATTACGGAGATCAAGCTGCAGTTCGTGATGTTTCTTTTTCAATCGCAAAAGGAGAGATTGTTGGTTTTTTAGGACCAAATGGTGCTGGTAAATCAACGACAATGAAAATTTTGACGGGATTTATTTCCGCGTCTTCAGGAGAAGTGAATGTTTGTGGTTTACCCGTAGATGTTGATTCCTTGAATACACGTCAAAAAATTGGTTATTTGCCAGAACACAATCCATTGTATTTGGATATGTATGTAAAGGAATACCTTGAATTTGTTGGGAAAACCTACAAAGTGAAGGATTTGAAAAATCGTGTAAACGAAATGATCAAAGCGGTTGGATTGGACGTGGAACAAAACAAAAAATTAGGTGCTTTATCAAAAGGTTATCGTCAACGTGTTGGATTAGCAGCTGCAATTATTCACGATCCTGAAGTATTGATTTTGGATGAGCCAACATCAGGTTTGGATCCAAATCAATTGGTTGAAATTCGTGAGTTAATCAAGAAAATTGGTAAATCAAAAACGGTAATGTTGTCAACGCACATTATGCAAGAAGTGGAAGCTATTTGTGATCGCGTTGTCATTATCAATAAAGGTCAAATTGTAGCCGATGACACGGCATCACATTTACAAATTGATTTATCACATCAAACTGTTTACGCTGAATTTGATGGAGAAATTACTAAATCTACGCTATCAAAAATTAAGCATGTCCGTAAGGTTGAAAAAGTGACGAATGGTTGGTTGATTGAAACAACAGACGATGTCGATTTACGTAAAATAATTGCGAAATATGCACAAGAGAATAATCTTTTGATTTTAACAATGAAGACAGAAGAGAAATCATTAGAAGAAGTATTTAAAGAATTAACAAAATAAGAATGCCTACAAATTTTATTGAAGAATTGAAATGGAGAGGGATGGTGCACGACATCATGCCTGGAACGGAAGAAGCCTTAAATAAAAAAGTTTCTAGCGGATACATTGGATTTGATCCAACTGCTGATTCATTGCATGTTGGGCATTTAGTGCAAATTATGACCTTGGTTCATTTTCAACGCGCGGGACACAAACCGTTTGCTTTGGTTGGAGGTGCAACTGGAATGGTTGGTGATCCATCTGGGAAATCGAAAGAACGAAATTTATTGGATGCAGATACATTGGATCACAACGTTGCGTGTGTAAAAGGTCAACTTGAGAAGTTTCTAGACTTTAATGCTGGTGAAAATTCAGCAGAAATGGTCAACAACTATGATTGGTTTAAAGATATGTCGTTTTTGGATTTCATTCGTGATGTTGGGAAACACATTTCAGTGAACTACATGATGTCGAAAGATTCTGTGAAATCACGTTTGGAAACAGGTATGTCGTTTACAGAATTTTCGTACCAATTGGTTCAAGGATACGATTTCTATTATTTGAACAAACACAAAAATTGTATTGTGCAGTTAGGTGGTTCAGACCAATGGGGAAATATTGTTACTGGAACAGAATTAATTCGCAGAAAAAGTGGAGGAGAGGCTTATGCCGTTACAACTCCATTGATTAAAAAAGCCGATGGAACAAAGTTCGGTAAAACCGAAGGAGGAAGTGTTTGGTTGGATCCAGAAAAAACTTCGCCGTACGAATTTTATCAATTTTGGTTGAATTCGAGCGATGCTGATTCTGTCAATTATGTGCGCATTTTTACCTTGAAATCGAAAGAAGAAATTGAGGCGATTGAAGCAGAACATAATGTAGCACCTCATTTACGTGTGTTACAAAAAGCCATTGCTGAAGACATCACAACGCGTGTTCACGGTAAAGAAGCACTTGATGCTGCGATTGCTGCGTCGAACATCTTATTTGGAAAATCGACTTCTGAAGATTTGAAATCATTGTCAGAAAAAGATTTCTTTTCAGTTTTTGATGGTGTTCCTCAAGCGAAAATTTCAAAAGCAGATTTTGGAGATGCACTTTCCATTGTAGATGCACTTTCTGGTAAAACAGGATTTTTGTCATCAAATGGTGAAGCAAAACGCGAATTGAAAGCGAATGCAGTTTCTGTGAACAAAGAAAAAGTTGGTGAAGATTTTGCTTTAACAGCAGAACATCTGATCAATGGTAAATACGCTTTATTAGGAAAAGGAAAAAAGAACAATTACATTCTGATTGTAGAGTAATTGAAATCTAACTAATTGTAAAAGCGAGTTCGAAAGGATTCGCTTTTTTTTGTGTTTAAAGTTGTGATTTGTGAATCACGAATCACGAATCACGAATCACGAATCATGAATGTTCAATACTCCACCTTCCACAAAAACAATCCTCCAGCAGGCACTGAAATTGAAGCGGCTTGACGATCTTTCGCTTCCAAAATCGCAGGAAGATCTTTCGGTTGAATTTTGCCAAAACCAACGTCTAACAATGTTCCAACGGTGGCACGTACCATGTTTCTTAAAAAACGATCTGCTGAAATTTCGAAATAAACGCCATTTTCATCCTTAAACCATTCCGCTGAGTAAACGGTGCAAATATTCGTTTTTACATCTGTATGCAATTTAGACAAAGACGTGAAATCTTGTGTGCCGATGAGGTGTTTGGCAGCTTGATTCATTTTCTCCAATTCAAACGGCGCTGCTACATAGGTGCTACTTTCCGTGATAAAAGCATTTTTCTGCGTGTGAATAAAGTAGCGATATGTTCGTTTTGTAGCACCGAAACGTGCATGAAAATCATTCGAAACTTCTTTAATCGAGTGAATTACTATTGAATCGGGTAACATGCGGTTTAGTTTGAACATCATTTGTTCAATTGATGACATTTCTGGTAAATCAATATGAAAAACGTAATGATGCGCATGAACTCCTGTATCTGTTCTTCCACAACCAGTAAGTGGGTAAATTGTATTTGAATGTAACTTTCCGATTGTTTCTTCTAAGACTTCTTGCACTGATAGTTGGTTTGGTTGACGTTGCCAGCCAAAGTATTTTGTGCCTTTATAGGAAATATCGAAAAAGTAACGTTTCATGCTGCAAAAGTACATATTCATTTTAACAAAAAAGTCGATCCGTTCGAATCGACTTTTTCAATATAATGAGTTGAGTTATTCAATATAAAGCACTTTTCCATGCATGTAATCAACAGAATAATCAAACAACAATGATTTACTTTGAGAAGGAGTAAGCATGAATGACCACGTTAAAATTCCAGTTTTCTCGTCTAATTTCCCTTCCAAATGATCGCCTTGTTTCACTTTGATATCGCTATCTGTAGAAATTGGGAATTGATCTTTAATGATGATTGGAATTGCTGCTCCTCCATTATTTTTCACTTTAATTTCCCAAGTCACTTCGAATTTTTGGCGAGAACCGATTGTACGGTTTGTGCTTTTCTCTTGTATGCGTTTACGCTCGATTTGGATTTTACTGTCTTTTCCTAACGAGAATGAAAGTGTATCTTTTGTTGAATTTACATCAATGAATGTTTTTCCGATGTACGTTCCATCAAAATACAAATTTGATTCACCATTCAATAAGTTCAATTTTTCCCAGCCAGAAACTTGTGCGGCAAGGTAAACAGAAGGATCCATTTTAGGAGCAGCATGATATTCGTAGGTTGCTGGCAATTCGTAGTTCGAAATGTGAACGCGGTGGTCGATTCCATCAGATGGAACACTAAATTTTGATTGAATTGCATATTCCACGCGCAAATCTTTTTTGGTTACTGTTGTTGCAGCATTCGAAGACCAAGTGTAGCTTGAGCTTCCGTTTGCTGAACTACTTGCCTGCATATATTCTTTTGAACGGGATTTCGATTTTTTCATGTTTCTATTCTCAACTCCTGGAATGCGTTGTAAGTCTTTTTTACCAATTGACTGAACTTCAATTGCATCATATGATTCAGGAGCGTATCTATTATATTCGGTAGCAACTACAACTTCTTCCAACATCAACTCTTGAGGTTGAATGAAGAATTTCAAATAAGGGGCTGTGATACTTAACTGTGCTGGATTATAACCAACGTAACTTGCAGTTACATAGCGCTCATTTTTTGGAACCATTATTTCGAATTTCCCGTCGAAATCTGTTACGGCACCAACGTTTGGATTTGAAGGAAAAGTGATTTTAGCAAACGGTAAAGGTTCACCAGTTGAAGCATCAATTACCTCACCACGTAATTTCTCTCCAGAATAATCCGTTTGAGGAATCTGACGCTGATAAACTTGTTGTTGTTGGGGATAATTGTAATACGTCAAATACCAAGGATTTAAAGTTGGTTCTTTTGAATTCTCGTAAGGATCATTCGTTGACAATACTAAATCAACATTGTCCCAAGCAATTCCAGTTGTTTGACTTACCAATGCCTTTGCTTCAAGACGAACTGGTTTCCCAATTCCATCGCTACGCATGTCATAATAAGGTTTCCAAGCTGCTTTTGGTGAAATGTAAGAAAAGAAAAATTCAGCTTTTGTTGCTTCTTCAACATCAATTTCGACAATGATTTCTGAGTAATTTACAACAGGTTTGCTTCGCTGACTTACAATTTCTTGCTCAATGCGATTCATTTCTTTCGTCAACTCGTCCAATTCATTATAAATGGCAGTTTGACGTGTTCCAATTTCTGCAAGTTTTGTATGCATAAACGTATAGGCTTCTTTCAATTCGGAAACTTTAAGACCATTGTCTGTTCCTTTCAAATCACGGTTATGCATCAACAGATTTTTGTCCAAAGCAAGAATTTCATATTCATCGCGAAGAACTTGATCCTTCAATTCAAGCTTTTTCTTTTTTGCATTCAATTCATCAATTTCTGAATCGGTCATTTTTAAATCTTCGTAATTTTTGCGTGTACGAACAGATAAAATAGTCAAGTTGCCTTTCGCTTTCACTTGAACCGAATTTGGGTCGATAAAATCGGTTAATTTTTGAAAAACAATTTCTTGCTTTCCGGCTTTTAATTCAGTCGATTTGTAATGTTCCAATTGCGCTCCTTGGAAAAACACAGTTACCTTTTTGATGTCCGAAAGTAATCCAATTTCCTTTTGCGAAAATGAGGTAAATGCGCCTAAAAAAGCGATTAATAATAAAATTCTAGTTTTCATAAGTTATTTTTTAAATTAAAAAAGCACCACTTGAAAGGTGATGCTTTCTGGATGTTTTTACATCCAATATTCCATAAAGTTCATTGAAATTATTTTCCTGTTGGAATTGTATACCCAGTCATGTCGACTTGGTAAATATCCATACTCGCTTTTTGACCAATAATTTCGAAACTCGACATTACTGCTTTATTCAATTCAGGATAGTATTGGAAATGTGAATCATTATTCACTGTATTTACAATGCTACCCAAGTTGATAGGTTCTCCCCAAGTTGACCCAAGATTTTCTACAACATAAATATCTAAACCACCCATTCCTTGACGGCCGTCAGAACTGAAAAATAAGTAACGTCCATCTGCAGAAACAAAAGGCGTCGTTTCTCTACCAGTAGTATTAATTGTGAAAGGAAGAGGTTTTGCTTCTCCCCAAGATTTACCTACTTTTTGAGTAACGTAAATGTCTGTTGAGCTTTTGTCTCCTTTTCTATCCGAAACAAAGTACATTGTATTTCCATCACCAGTCATCGTAGCTGAGCCTTCGAAAAAACTTGTATTAATACTTTTTGAGGAAATACGTTTTGGTGTTGACCATTTACTTTTTGTTGACATTTCAAATGTAAAAATATCTGATCCTTTCGTTACAGGTTTTTCTTCAACAGCAGAAGTATTGATTGTCATTAATCCGTGTAAACCATCTTTGGAAATAAAAGTTATTGCATCGAAACCAGTAGTGTTAATTCTTCCTAGTTCATTTGAAATACTATCCCATGTATTCGTAGAGGCATTCCAAACAGCAGAATAGGTGTCTTCAAAAAACTCTTGATCATCAGGATTCATGTTCCCTCCTTTTGTATCACTTCTTCTTGATGTAAAATATAATGTTTTTCCACCATCTGCTAAAATTGGACAATAATCTCCGTAGCCTGAATTTATTTCCGTAATTGAAACTCTTTTCGATTTATTACCATTTGCTAATTCTGCCTTTGCGAACATGCATTGTTCAATGTGTAACTTAACTTGCAAATCGTTATTGCGCACATTTGAAAGTTTCTCTAAGGCTATATTATAATTGATCAAAGCAGAATCTAATTCGCCAATTCGGTGGTAAGAACGGCCTAAAAGTTCGTATACTTCTTTGTCTACATCGTTTGGCTCCAATTCACGGGCTTCAGTTGCATACTTCAATGCTAAACCATAATTGTTTAACGCATATTGACTTTGTCCAATCCAAAAAGCAGCCTTTGAGCTTTTAGGATCTTTTACCGCTGCTTGACGAAATTGAATCAAAGCATCACGAACTTTTCCTTCATTAAATAAAGTTCTTCCTTCTTCAACAAGTAGAAGAGAAGCTGTTTTGTCAACAATGCTTGTTGTTGTATCTGGTGGTGTAATTGAATTGTTTGCAAAAGATATTCCTGTGAATAGGAATATAGCAACGAAAGAAAGATAAAATTTGTTCATAATCGTTTGTGTATTTAATCTCTTTATCACTGATTTATAGAGATGGATACAAAAGAAAGCAATTTTTAGGTTCTAATGAAATTTGTTAAGGACAATTTTCCACTAGTTTAGTGTAAGTTGTTAACGTTTTTTTAAATCTACAACATCGTCCATGGCGATTGTGGCTGCTACAATTGCTAGAATTGGTGCCGTTGCCGCGCAAAACCACAAGATTAGATGAAGGAAAAATTCACCGAGTCCAACAAAAAAACTTGCGTCTTTGAAACTCGAAAAGCTGAATATGACACTCAAATCAACAGGCATTAAAATCAAAATTGAATAAATCATACCAATGGCAACAGCTAGACCTCTGTTCAAACGCACAAACTGAATACTTTCATCCATGTTCAATTTTCTTCTCTCGTTTACATAATCAATAAAGCTGAAGCCATAGTAATAAAAAGCGATAGCATAAATTAAGTAAAATACTGGAGCTTTTTCGGGTTCTCTCCATCCAATTGCAGAGACTAAAAAGATGATTAAAAAGAAAAAATATTGCCACATCAAATTGCGCACAGCTATACGAATTCCCCGTCTTACATCATGGAAAAATTGCTGAAAATTGAATGGATATTTGTTGCCAGTAAGTATTCTTTCTGTCTTTTCAGATAAATGCGCAAGCAAAGGTGAAAGTAAAATTACAACTAGGTATTTTGCGAAATTCATTAAAAGCAAAGCAACAGAAATTTCAATCATCATGTCAATCAAAAACCAAATGATTTCATTCATGTTTGTTACCTCAACATGTACGGCTTTTTGTTGAATATGTTCTCCGATTTTATAGATCCCTAACATGAATAAAGCAGGGATGAAAATATACCAGTAGAATTTGTGTTCTTTAATAAAGCGGATGGCTTTTAAGTAAGCCCTGAGTCCAATAAGCAAATTCTTAAAAAATCGCATGGTCAAATTTAATGATTGCATGGAGAATGTCCTACCTTTTCATAAAGGATTTCTTATCTTTGCCCTTTTCCATAAAGGAGCAAAGTTTTAAAATTAAACATCATGAATTTTAGTAGTCTAACAGCGATTTCACCAATTGACGGAAGATATCAGCGAAAAACAATTGAATTGCAACCATATTTTTCTGAATTCGGATTAATTAAATACCGCGTTATTGTTGAGGTTGAGTATCTAATTGCCTTGGTTGAATCAGGTATAGAACCATTAAAAGATTTCCCAAAAGAAGCTTTTGTTTCGTTAAGATCGATTTGTTCTAATTTCTCAGAAGAGGATGCAAACTGGATAAAAAACACTGAAAAAGTAACAAACCATGATGTAAAGGCAGTTGAGTATTTTTTGAAAGAAAAATTGACGGCCCTTGGATTGGAAAAACATTTAGAATTCGTTCATTTTGGCTTGACTTCTCAAGATATCAATAATACTTCAATTCCATTATCGTTGAAAGATTCAATTCAAAATGAGTATTTACCGTTAATGAATCAGCTTGTTGACAAGTTAACCGCTTATCAAGAAGATTGGAAGGATATTTCTATGTTGGCACGAACACATGGACAACCAGCATCACCAACCCGTTTAGGAAAAGAAATAAAAGTTTTCACAGAACGTTTAACGATTCAATTAAATCAATTGAAAGCAATACCATTCTCAGCGAAATTTGGAGGTGCAACTGGAAACTTTAATGCGCATCACGTTGCTTTTCCTGAAAGAAACTGGGTTGATTTCGCGAATGATTTTGTGAACAATAAACTTGGGTTATCTAGAAGTCAAACGACAACTCAAATTGAGCACTACGATAATTTGGCAGCATTGTTTGATTGCATGAAACGCATTAATACAATTATTCTTGATTTAGATCGTGACATGTGGACATACATTTCTATGGAATACTTTAAGCAAAAACTAAAAGAAGGTGAAATTGGTTCATCGGCAATGCCACACAAAGTAAATCCAATTGATTTTGAAAATTCAGAAGGAAATATTGGAATTGCAAACGCTTTATTTGAACATTTGGCAGCGAAATTGCCTGTATCAAGATTACAACGTGATTTAACAGATTCAACTGTGTTAAGAACAGTAGGAATGCCTATCGCTCATACGTTCATTGCGGTTAAATCAACAATTACAGGATTGGAAAAATTATTATTGAATGAATCAGCTTTCAGTAAAGATTTGGAAAATAACTGGGCAGTGGTTGCGGAAGCGATTCAAACCATTTTAAGAAGAGAAGGTTTTCCAAAACCGTATGAAGCCTTGAAAGGATTGACAAGAAAAAATGAAGCGGTAACTAAAGAATCTGTACATGAATTTGTTGACACTTTGCCAGTTTCAGAAGAATTGAAAATAGAATTAAAGAAAATTACACCGTCAAATTATACTGGAGTACAATTGGTGTAAAAACTAGAATATCAACCTAAAAAAAACAACAACGAATGAAATTAACAACGTTAGTAATTGTCCTTTTATCAAGTCTTTTTGCAAGTGCACAAAGCTATGATATTCAATGGGGAGAAATGGAAAAAGGAACAGGCCGAATGGTATCCGTTTTACCTAAATCAGGAAAAGATTTTTATGCCTTAAGATGGGCAGGTGGGGCTTTGCTTGGCTCTTATCGTTTGTCTAACCATGAAAATTTCAAAATTACGGCTTCAGGAAAAATGGAAATGAAGGCAGATGGAGGAATGGCTAATTTTGAAGGGGCACAAGTTATTGGTGAGAAATTAATGATTTTCCTGTCTGACAAAAAAGAAGGACAAAATCACTTTTTCATGCAAGAATATGGTGCTGATATGTTACCAAAAGGTGCAGCCATTGAGCTAGCGAATTATGATTTAGAGAAAGGAAAATCAAAAGGTGCTTTTGATATCATTGTGTCGAGGGACAAAACATTTTTTGGCGTAGTTTGGGGAATTCCTGGAAAAAAGGAAGAGAAAGATCGTTATGGATTTAAGATTTTTGACAACGACATGAATGAAGTATCTGATGGTGACTATAAACTGCCATTCGAGGGTAAATTATCGATGATTAATCAGCACTACTTATCAAATACAGGAGATTATTTTATTAACGTAATTGAATATTCAGAACCTGCAGAAAAGAAAATTTTCAAATCCTATTTGAATTATAAAGCAATGCATATTTTCCACATCACTCCAGATGATTTGGTTGATTTTACAATTGATTTGGAAGGAAAACGAGTTGAAGCCATGACAATGAATTCTGATAACGATAAGGTATTTACAATTACGGGAATTTATGGTGATCAGGGTAAAGCTGGAGTTTCTGGATTGTTTTTCTTAAGAGCTAATTTTGATAAACAAGAAATTATTGATGAAGGTTTTGAGAAATTCGGAAAAGATTTTATTACACAGGATTGGTCAGATCGTCAAAAAGAAAAAGCTGATAAACGCGAACAAAAAGGCAAAGGTGAGCCTCAATTGTACAATTATCAAATGCGTCAAACGGAGGTTTTAAAGGATGGAAGTATTGTTGGGTCAATGGAGCAATATTATGTAGTTGTTACAACCTACACAGATCCAAAAACAGGAGCATCAAGAACAACTTACACTTATTATTACAATGACATTATCGCATTTAAAGTAGGCGTTGATGGAGGATTTGAGTGGTTGAAAAAAATCAATAAATATCAAGTTTCGACAAATGATGGCGGGCCTTTCAGTTCGTACGCTCGATTTGTTGATGAGGGTAACTTATGTTTTATTTTCAATGACAATGTCAAAAATTACGATGAATCTGGTAAATATATTGGAGGTGACAAAACCTATCCTGCAAATTTTGGAAAGAAAAAGAATGTCGTTGCAATTGTTGAGTTGGATTTGGAAGATGGAAATATTTCAAGAAAAACTTTTTTTGATCGCAAGGAAATTTCGGCGGTTGCAGTTCCTAAACTTTTCAAAATTGATTACTCAACAAATGAATTACTTCTTTATGCCGTTTATGGTAAAAATGAACGCTTTGGAATTTTGCAATTCAATGAATAATATTATTTTCTTTTAGAAGGAGTTAAATATTTTACGAACGATAAGAGCAATAGTATGCTCGCCATTATTGTAAACGTTTTACCAAGAACATCACCTGTAGCACTATACATGGTGATGTTTTTGTTTAAATTAACTTCTCCTTTTAGTACATCTTGTTTCCAGTATTCGGTTTGCTGAATTACATCTCCACGCTGATTGATTAAACAGCTTGTCCCCGTGTTAGCCGAACGAGTTACGGATCTACGATTTTCAATAGCTCGGATTCTAGAAAAACTCATATGTTGTTTGTATCCTGGAGTGTCTCCCCACCAACCATCATTTGTTATTACAAAAATTACCTCTGCACCTTTTTTTACTTGTTCAGAATTGAATTCCCCATAAATTGATTCATAACAAATTAATGGAGCAAAAACGAATTTATCGGCGTGCAGAACTTGCGGTTCTTCTTCAATTCCAAGAGTTCCTGATGTTCCGCCGTTTTCAATTGAAAGCTCTTCTAAAAATGGTAGCCAATCAGAAAAAGGTAATTTTTCTACTCCAAGAACTAATTTGGATTTATGTAAAAAGGTTGACTGATTATGTTCGTCCATCAATAATGAACTATTATAACTTTCAAAGAATCCAGGCCCACCATCCAACGGTCTACTTGCTCTGGAATGTTTTGTTTTATAAAAACGGGCAGTACTTGCACCAGTAAGAAGTGATGCATTTTTCCATTTTGCTTTTCTAGATAAAATGTAGGAATAAAATGGTAATCGTTTTAAATCCTCTTCATAAAATCCCCAACTGATAGCTGTTTCCGGCGCAATAACAATAGCTGTTTTGTCACTTACTTTTGTATCAGCCAAATCAAATATTTTCTTTAATTGACTCTCAAGTGAAGCAGTGAACTTTTCATTGTAAGGATCAATATTCGGTTGCAACAAGACAACTTCAATTGGTCGCTTTTCTTCTTCGTATGAAGTGTATAAATAAATTGATAGAAGGATTGGTAAAACTAAGATAAGTGTTAAGGCTAAAAGCATTTTTTGAATCGTTTTTAGCGCATGTTTTTTAAAGAAATGATTTATAACCAACCAAGTAATCATAAGATTTATGGATAAAACCCAAAGCGTTCCTCCGAGTGACCCTGTAAACTCATACCATTGAATCCACGTTGTTCTTATAGAGAATGCATTTCCTAAACTCAACCAAGGCCATGAAAGTTCCCAATAATAGTGAAGGTATTCAAATGCAATCCAAACTAAAGGAAGAATAACGTATTGTGTTCCTTTCCCAAGTTTTTTCTTGATAAAATGAAAAATATAAAAAGCGATTGCCATTAAAAGTGCATTTAAGATAAACGCCATCAGTGCGCCTCCCGAACTAGCATTCCAAATCCACCAAGTAGTACCAATGTTATAGATTAGAAACGTGATGTATGCATGGATAAATACTTTTCCAGATCGATAGTTGTTTTTGCTTATTGATTCTTCAACCAGTAAAATTGGTACCCAGGAAATAAAAATGAGCGGTGTAAGACTTCCTGTAAAAGGAAACGATATCACCATTAAAATTCCAGAAAGAATACTTAATAGGAAACGATGTTTGCGTTTGATTTTTAACATGCACCAAATTTAATTTAAAATTTAACACGCACAAAAAAGGGTCAACTTGCGCTGACCCTTTCGATTCTAGTGTTTTGACTTATTTGAAGATGATTTTCATCTCAACACGTCTATTTTTCTGACGTCCTTCAGGAGTATCATTTGTAGCAATCGGTTGAGTTTCACCGAAGTACAATGTACTCAATCTTGAAGCATCAATTCCTTGAGAAACCATGAATGCTTTAACCGCTTCAGCACGTTTCTTAGATAAGATTAAGTTTTTCTGATCATCACCTACATTATCAGTGTGACCTGAAATTTGAAGACCCCAAGTAGATTTTTTCTTCAATACTTCTGCCAATTCAGTTAATGATGGCAATGAAGCTTGTTTGATAATATCTTTACCTGTTTCGAATTCCAAATTGTCAAATGCGGTTTTAAGAATTTCTTCAACTTCTTTTTCAATTACAGGACAACCTTTGTTCGATGCCGGACCAGCTGTGTTAGGACAATCATCATCTTTGTCTAATACACCGTCGTTATCTGTGTCTTGGAATGGACAACCTTTGTTTTTGATTGGTCCAGCTAAATAAGGACAATCATCGTCTTTATCTAATAAACCATCATTATCAGTATCTGGCCAAGGACAACCTTTGTTTTCTTTTGGACCATACGTTTCAGGACAACCGTCTAAGAAATCAAAAATTCCATCGTTATCTGTATCAGGACACCCTTGATTTACAAGTGGACCAGGAACGTCTGGACAAGCATCTTCGTCATCTTTGATTCCATCACCGTCTGTGTCTGGACAGCCATTAAATGCAGCAATACCTGGAGTATCTGGACAATCATCTTTTGGATCGATAATGCTATCATTATCTCTGTCTGGACATCCTTTGAATTTAGCGTCTCCAGCTAGGTCTGGACACAAATCATCTTTGTCTGGGATTTTGTCACCGTCTTTGTCTGGACAACCTTTAAATTCAGCTAAACCAGCTTCTTGAGGACATAGGTCTTCTAAATCTTTAATTCCATCACCATCAGAATCAGGACAACCTTTAAATGCCCAAATACCTGGTACAACCTCACATTCATCAAGTTTATCAGAAACTTTATCACCATCAATATCAGAAGGATGACTGTAAAGTACAGGAACTCGTAAACCAGCGAAAAATTCTGCACCACGAACTTGTCCAGTAGCGAATAATGTTTTGAAATCAGTCATTCCCACAGTTAATGGACCTAAACGTGTTGCAACACCGGCTTTAAATCCAGAATATGAATTAATCGATACAGGAACGTGCAAACCAAACCAAGCATAATCAAAACTTGGAGTAATTGACCATTGATTTGCCACATGAACGTGATTTCCACTCTTTTTAGAAAGTAAGTTCACCATTCCAGTTGTATTCACATAAAACCATTTCCAAATGTGGTAATCAAATTGAAGACTTAAAGCAGTTGGGGTTTTCATGAAGAAAGTAGACGATGGATTTTGGCTTGACGTCCAATCAGGAGAATTAGTTATCAAACTATCAATCGTTCCATCCATATCAGCTAAAGATGTATCTTGATCAAATACGTGTAAGTTGAAAAGGTTGTTAGAATTTACAGAGAAATCTCTACTTAAACCACCTTTTTGGAATTTCATACCACCGATATCGACAATAGAAACACCAGCTCTAATTTTGTATTTTTCTTGATCGCGTCTCCATAAGTTGGTTTCACCATCCATGTCATATTTATACTCTTTCCAATCAGGTCTCCATTCGTAAACAAACCCTAAATCCAATCCAAGACCAAATTTCGAAGCTTGTTTCGGCATTCCAGATGATGAGCCATTTGCATAGCCATCAATGTTACCTGAATAACCATAATCAAAATCACCTTGCAATGTCATTGATGTATCAGCATTTGATAACTTATATTGGAAGTTGTCTGTCCATAAATATCCTGCAGCCAAACCTGATAAGTATTTAGCACGACCACCCACTTTCATGAAATGTTCACCATCATCTTTTAAAACTTGTGCATAGTTGATTCCATACTCTAACCAAGTCAAGTGATTTACAGAAAGTAATTCCTCGTTTAATTTAATATTCCAAAGCGCTGAGTAATCCAAAGCGTTTTCAGCTAATACAGCCAATTTTGGATCGATATTATCAATATTCGTAATAGATCTCATTTTAGCTGAAAATCCAACCGCAATTGTAGGTTTAATATGGAACATAAAGTTCAACACATCAACTTGTGTATTGTTATAAATACCTAATAATTTTGTTGAGTTAGGATCGTAGTTACGGATGACGTAACGATCCATAAAAGTTGAATCTGGACTTGCCCAACTATTGTAAATTGCAGTATCTAAAAAAGATTTAGTCCACCATTTCGGCATGTCTTTCGTATCAAATGCCATTGCATTGTTATACAAGTTGAAATTGAAACTTGCAAGGTTCAAGTCGAAAACAAATCGACTGTCAACAAAACTTGCAGGTTGAATATCTGTACCCATTACACCCGCATAATTACTGCTCTGAACCCCTAAATAATTTTGGGCTGAAAGTGAAAAGGACACACAGATACTAAAAAATAGAATTACTTTTTGAATGGTTTTCATTTTTTTGTAGCTTATAAATTAATTTCATATTGAACGATATAGTTCTCAATTATAGAAGTTAGAATAAGGTGATTACCATGAGTCGATAAAACACATTTTTTACTTCCTTCCAATTTGGTTTGAGGAATTTTTCGTCCATTTAAGTCGTACAAATATACATTATTCTCTAAACCGTCAATAACAGAAACGTAACTTCTTGAATTTATGCTTGTAATGCTCACATCATCAACTGTTGAGAAATCAACTTTTAAGGATGTTTTAAGTGCACCTTTATTGTCGATAATAACAATTTGATTTGACTGTATTGCACATAAGTATTCAATTAACAAGTTGTCATAGATTTTAAACAACATTCCTGATATTGAAACTGGAAGTTCTGTTTTTAATCCTTTCTGATTAATCGAAACAAGTTTACCATTTTCTCTCGCATATTGAACTAATTCATTTGATGATGTGATTGATTGTGTTTCTGTTGGAATGGTAAAACTGCGGTGCTCTCTTCGTTTATCAGCTTCATACATTTTGAAAGTTGTAGTGTTTCTTATTCCATAGAACAATTTATTTTGACTAATCCACGAATCTATTTCTGAACTTATATCTGGCATTTGTGAACCAAACACTGAATGTTGTTTGCCATCAGAATTAATTGTTACAATATCACCATTACGTGTCGGATACACTAAGAATTCACGTCCTTTGTATCGATAGAAATGAGCAGGCTGAGCTGCAGGCTTTGAAGCGATGTTTATAATGCCACCAAATTTGTAATTGCCTTGAATATCTAATACATGAATGGAATTGTTACATGTAATAACAAACGTTTTTCCATCCATTATTTGCTGAATTTTGCCAATCATTCGTCCGCTTACGAGTTTTGACCATACAGTTTTTCCATTTTGAAAGGATTTTAACCTTCCATCTTTTGTCAATGAAACAATATTTCCGCCACCATTAAATGCAATGAAATCTTCAATGAAACCGTCAGTATCCATGGTGATAGAAGGTGTTTCTTCTTCTTTTTCTGATTCTTCAGCATTGGCGGTTGCTTTAGAAGCTAAATGTGTTTCTAAAATATGTGTTTTATAGATTGTCTTGCTGTATTTTTGACTTCTAGATACATTTCTTTCTGAAACACGTTTTGGTAAACTTGAAAATAATGCTGAACTGGTTTCTTCATCAGTAGCCAATGTTTTTTCTAGTTTATTATCGGCAACAACATCCTCACAAATTGATTGACTTTCAGAAATAACGACAAAGCCATTCATCGAGTAAATATGAAATCCCTTTTGTTTGTTTTTAGGAAAGTTTTTAGTTAAAGAGATTCCTGTAAAATGATCATGCGAATCATTTTCTGTTTGTTCATTTTTAAAATCATATAAGACATTCAATGGTTCTTGTCCATTTTTAAAATCAGAAATTAGAACCTTTTCTCCTTTGTATTCAATTTCAACAAACCCTTTATCTATCCAATTGAACATTGGACTGTTTTTAAACACTGGGTCATTACTACTTAAATAGTCCCTTTCGTAAAAATGATAACTTTCCAATTCGTTTGGAACAACCATGGAAAAAAGTTCGAAATCGTTAATTTCTCTTCCTTTAACATGTTTGTCGTTCGAGGTGTTGAATTCAATTGTGTTGTTATCAGACTTGTAAATTTCGGTAACTGCAAAATTTTCGCTTAATGTTAAAATTGAAGCAGAAGATTTTTTGTCAAATTTTATCCAATTTTCGATGCTCGTTGTTGTGTAATCTTCTAGAGAGAAATACAAGTAGTTTTTAACAAATTTAACGGTGTAACCCTCAGCTTTCAACGATTTAAACGACAACTTTTCAAAAGGAATTTTCGCTTGATTGAATATTCTCGTGATTTCGTTCATTGTCCAGTTAACTGTTGATTCAACTAGGAAATGATTTCTTTTCGCACTGATATAAACAGATTTAAATTCTAATCCATTTGAAAACAATTCAGCTAATATCGTTTTGTTTTTTTGCGTTGTTTGAAAGTGATAATCTTCCCATTCAAACTCTTTCAGCTGATTGATTACAAGCAATTGTTCATCCTCTTTTCCAAAAAGGGTTGATGGAGAATATGCTTCTTTTTTATTGACAAGATCCATTGCGACATAACCAATCCATGCACAACTAATCAGCGCTAGAATAATAAAAAAATAACGAGCAAACATAACGATAGAGTTTGTTCAAAATTAGGTGAAAGAAGTACTTGAGAAATCTGAGATTACTTTAAAAATGAACAATCGAATGTTTAATCGAATAAACTTAATTGTTCAGGTGCTAGAAGTGTAAAAGACATTCTGTGATATTTGGTTGGTCCATACTTCTGAATTGCCTCCCGGTGTGCTTTTGTTGGATAACCTTTATTTTGTTTCCAAGTGTATTCTGGAAATTCTTCTGAAATTTGATCCATGTGCTCATCGCGATAGGTTTTAGCCAAAATGGATGCTGCCGCAATATTCAAATATTTACCATCTCCTTTTATTATGCAATGATGTGGAATTGAAGGATAAGGTGTAAAACGATTTCCGTCAATTAACAGTGATTCCGGTTTTGTTGTTAATGCACCAACTGCTCGATGCATTGCGAAAAAGCTTGCCTTTAAAATATTTATTTCATCAATTTCTTCGGGTCCGATAAATGAAACAGAATAGGCAATCGCTTCAGATTCAATAATTGGGCGCAACAATTCTCTTTTTTTTTCGCTTAATTGCTTCGAATCATTCAAAAAAGGATGCGTAAAATCTTTGGGTAAAATTACTGCAGCTGCTACTACAGGCCCAGCTAAACAGCCTCTTCCAGCCTCATCGCAACCGGCTTCTATCTTAAATTCATCAAAAAATGGCAAAAGTTTTTTCATACCTGAAACAAAATTGGCAAAAATATTGTAGATTAGCCTTCAAATGATGATACAACTTTTTGAATTGTTTGTACGTCTAGCTATTAAAATTATAAAACATGAAAACATTCTTCTTATCATTAATTGCTGTAATTGGACTTTCAACAGTTTCATTTGCTCAGGATGGTTCAAATTCTGCAACAGCACAATCTAAAACTCAATTGGCATCTGCAAAAGAAAGCGGAATGTTTACATTTGTGATGCCTTCGACGCTCACAGCTGAAGAGGTAACAAAAAATTCTAAATATTATGTTCATTATTTTACGACTGAATTCAACGCTTCAACAAAAGAAGTAAAATTGAAAATGGTTGCAAATGATGAAATGGGACGTCGAGTAATTACTCGTTTTCTTGCATCATGTGGAGTTCAAAATGTAATTGTTGATGGAAACACAATGATTACTGAAGATTTCTTCAATTCTTATTTGAAATAATAAAACTAAAAAGACCGCTCACAAGGCGGTCTTTTATATTCAATAAGTTCTACTACTATTTACTTATGAAAAACAAAAAGCGTCAGTTAATACTGACGCTTTTTTGTTAATAGCAATATTTGTTTGCTTCAATTATTTTCTCAGCAATCTTTTGTCGAGCTGCTTTTGGATTGAACGCTTCAGTTTTTGTGAATCGTTTTAATCCCATCAACATCATTCGTAATTCATCTCCTTCTGCAAATGAATTCAATGCATCTTTACCAGCTTTATCAATTTTATCAGCAGCATCGTAGAAGAATGTTTTAACTATTGCGATCTGTGCTTCACACGCTGCTTCACCTTTTAATTCAATCATTTTCTCTACGCGCAAAAGAACAGACTCTGCTTGATAAGTGATAATTGACATATCAGCAATATTCATCAAGACCTCTTGTTCTTTTGAAAGGGTTTGCATTAATTTTTGAACAGCACTTCCTGCAACCATCAAAATGGTTTTCTTAAATCCTTCTAGGTATTTGTGTTCTGCTCCGAAAACACCAGTTGGTGCATCTCCCATTTCAGGGATTGACATCAATTCACCGGCAACTTTCATCGCTGGCCCCATCAAATCAAGTTCTCCCTTCATCGCGCGACGCAAAATCATATCAACCGTTAACATGCGATTGATTTCATTTGTTCCTTCAAAAATACGATTGATACGAGAATCTCGGTAGGCTCTTTCAACAGGTGATTCAGCAGAATATCCCATTCCACCATACACTTGCACTGCTTCGTCAACTACGTAATCCAAACATTCTGATCCAGCAACTTTTAACATCGCACATTCTGCAGCAAATTGCTCAATTCCTTTTAATGTTGCTTGACCTTTAGGCATTCCAGAAGCAATTAATCCTTCGATTGCATCTTCAATGTTTTGACCAGCGCGATAAGTTGCAGATTCCAAAACGAAAGTTCTTATTGCTTGTTCAGCTAATTTGTAACGAATTGCACCATATTTAGAAATTGGACGACCAAATTGTTCGCGTTCGTTAGCATATTTTACTGTGTCATTGATGGCTCCTTTTGAACCACCTAAAACGCCAGCAGCTAATTTAATGCGACCAATGTTTAGAATGTTAATCGCAATTTTAAACCCGTTTTCGCGCTCAGAAAGCATGTTTTCGACAGGAACTTTAACATTGTTGAAGAAAACTTGACGTGTCGAAGAGCCTTTAATACCCATTTTCTTTTCTTCGGGATTTAAAGAGATTCCTTCTGTATCCGCTTCTACTAAAAATGCTGTAAGGTTTTTGTCATCATCAATTTTAGCAAAAACAGTCATGAAATTTGCAAAACCACCATTGGTGATCCACATCTTTTGACCATTTAAAATATAATGTTTGCCATCTTCTGAAAGTACAGCCTTGGTTTTTCCTGAGTTTGCATCCGAACCTGAACCTGGTTCTGTTAAGCAATAAGCAGCTTTCCATTCTCCTGAAGCAAGCTTTGGAATGTACTTCGCTTTTTGCTCATCATTTCCATAATAGAGTAGTGGTAAAGTACCAATTCCCGTATGTGCTCCATAAGCAACTGAAAATGAATAACCTTTTCCAAGATGTTCAGTTGCCAATAAAGAGGTTTTGAAATCAACACCCATTCCGCCAAATTCTTCGGGAACTGTCATTCCTAACATGCCTAGTTCTCCAGCTTTTTCCATTAAGCTTTGCATAAATCCTTCTTCCATCTTGTCGATGCGATCAAGATTTGGTTGGATTTCTTGTGCGATAAAATCATCACACATTTGTGCAATCATCCTTTGTTCTTCATTCCATTCTTCGGGAATGAAAATATCACTCGGTAATGTTTTACGGATAAGAAATTCTCCGCCTTTAATTGGATTATTATTCGTTGGTTCCATTCTATAGATGTAATTTAAAGTGTCATGCTACTAAGTTAATAAAAGATTTCAATTATTATGCACGCATACTTAAAATTCTATTTTTTCTTTTCTGAGAGGAATGGATTTGCCAAATAGTTTTGATCAGTTAATGTATTTAAGAAGGTGATAATATCTTGTTTTTCTTGTGCTGTGAAATTAAATCCGGTTCCTAGACTCGGATCTAGTGTTGAGCTTTGAACAATTCCGTTGCTGTAGTGATCTAGAACTTGACTTAATGTGAAGAAGCGGCCATCATGCATATAAGGATATGTCAGTGCAACATTTCGCAAAGATGGGATTCTAAATTTTCCATTGTCAGTCGGGTCTTGAGTTACTAATCCTCGACCAAGGTCAGCACTAAAATCACTATCAATTCCGTTATTAGCAAATTCAAACGAGCTTGTTAAAGGTTCAGTGTGACAAGAGGCACAGTGCGTTCTGAATAATTGTAAACCATTTTCTTCGGCGCTAGTAAATGTTGTTTTACCTAATACGTAATTGTCGTATTTTGATTCTGCAGAAATCATCATTGCCATGAATTGAGCAAGTGCTTTCAACAGTTTTTGATCCGTTACAGTTTCACTTCCATATGCCTTCTTGAATTTTTCTTTATAGTGCGCACTGGCATTTAATTTGGCAACAACGTTAGTCATTGTTTCATGCATTTCTAAAGGATTTGTAATCGGCGCGAAAGAAAACGTTTCGATATGATTAATACCACCATCCCACATGAAGTTTGGATACCATGCCAAATTAGATAAAGCTGGAGAGTTTCTTTTCCCAACAGTATTGTTTACTCCTAAGCTAAAATTTACATTATGATCTGCGAATCCATGGGTTTGAGCATGACACTTTGCACAAGAAATGGTGCTATCCAATGATAAAATCGGATCATAAAATAGTTCACGACCTAAATCAAAACGATCGTAGGTTTGAGTATTGTTTTCAAATTTGTAATGCGGTTCTGGAAAATGTGAAGGTTTTTCAAATCCCCATTCTTTGTACGTTTCGATTTCCGCTTTTTTACACGAAAACAAGACTAAACTTATTCCTGCAATTGCTAATATTGGTTTCATAATTTGAAAAAAAAATCCCCTCTGTAAATCAGAGGGGAATGATAATTATTCGTGGATATGATCAAAAGCGATACCACCATAGAAATCTGTCGCCATTGTTTTTGATGTTGCTCCAGGCATCATCAAAGAACTTGTAGTTGCTAAAGATGCAGCAGAATGCCAAAGTTTTGCAGGATTTACGATCATGTGAACCTCAGATGTTTTACCGCCTGTTACTGTCAAAGAGTTTCCTGTAAAGTTCACTAAATTCGTGGTTACGACATTGTTCGTTCCCATAAATCCGCCTAAGTGGAAAGCAAATGATCCAGAACCAGAATTTGGCGAAGTTCCTTCAGCTTTCACCATAATATATCCAGAGTTCCAACTCCAAAACATATTGTTCGCTACAGCTAAAGCACCTGTTTGTGCTCCAGATACATTTCTTAAACTATCAACTCCCATTGTATATTCCATGTCCGTGTATTCTCCAACCGGAACGTTCGGAACAGATAATATTTCAGATCCAGAAGTTGAAAGATCTACTAAGAAATAACTTTCAGGGTGAACATACCAAGTTCCATCTGCTTTTTTGAATTTAATGTTAGATACATAGTACTTGAAGGTTGTAAAAGTCATTGTATCATTTGTCATTGGGTGCACTAATTCCATGTTCAATAAGAAATTTGTTGTGCTATTTCCCCATCGGTGAGCCATATTAATTTCAACAGTGCCAGTTGTTGATGTTGGTGTTGTGTTATCATCTTTTTTGCAAGACGTAACGGAAAGTGCGGACACAACAAGTGCCGCAGAAATAAATAAATTTTTCATGTTTTTTACTAATTGCCCGAAGGCGAGTTAACTAATTAATTTTTTCAATAAGAGTATTCAACTAGTTAAGATTAGCAAGGAGGATGATCAATAGTTTGATTTATATCAAAATCATAATGATCACTATAATAGTAATTAGTGCTTTTTGTTATGTAGTAACCGTCATTCGAAATGGATGGAAATTCTGGTTTAAGCAAGGTGAATTCAGCTTGTTTCGTTTTAAACTCCTTTTTGGATTGATTTTTCCCTTTTGAATCAAGCAAATTAATTTCATTTTCAACCTTACGCAACTTTTTTGCTAATTGACATTGCCCATTACATTTTAGTTCAGGTTTGTTCTTGTTAACACAATACCGAGCGGTAATAAAATCTTGGTTTACTTTCCAATCAATCATAATCAGCGTCTGAATTACCGCTTGAAAGCAGATAATTACAGCAAATAATACGATGATTGATTTTTTAAACATTTTGCAAAATTAAATCTTTTTTGGAGGAGATTTTATGATACAGCTCATAAAATCAGCGCCACCATGCAGTTTCAATTACATTTCTTTATTTCGATATAGCAATTTTTAGTTTTTTACCTTTCACTTTTTCAATTCGAATTTTTCCAAGAAGACTGTTGATGTTTTTGCGTTTAACAGCAACATATGAAGTGAAATCTTGAACGGAAATTAATCCAATTTCTTCTTTCTTTAAACCACCTTTTTGTCCCAAGAACCCCACAAGATCAATTTTATTAATCTTGTCTTTTTTTCCGCCACTGAAATACAAGGTAATCCAAGAGCTTTCTGTTGGTCCCATCAAATCATTTGGAATACGATATTCTGTATCTGGAATTTGAATATAATCTGGTGTGTTTTCTTCTTTGTTAATTAACAAATAAGATGAACCATTTGCTTTCATTCTTGCAGTTCGTCCGTTGCGATGAATAAATGCTTCTTCACTGTGCGGATATTGGAAATGCACGACGTGTTGAATTTCAGGAATGTCCAAACCACGAGATCCTAAATCTGTACAAATTAATGTATGATAACTTCCATTTCTAAATTTAATCAGCGCTCGTTCACGTTCATCTTGTTCCATTCCCCCGTGATAAATAATGGATTCATAGCCGTTTTCATTTAAATATTCAGAAACGCTTTCCGTGGCTTCTCTGAAATTGCAAAATACAATCGTTAATTCGCCATTGAACGAGCATAATAAATCAAACAAACGCTCAAACTTGGTACTTGTTTTCACTGGGAAATTCCAAAATGTAATTGATGGCTCTTGCGAATTCGACAAGTGATTAATTATTGTCGGAGCGTTGAAATCCAAATAGGCTGGAAATTCTTTGTGCTCTGTTGCAGAAACTAAGGTTGTTTGTCTTAAATCTGTAAATTCTTGATAAATGAACTTGATTTGATCCTCGAAACCAAACTCTAAACTTTTGTCATATTCGTCAACAATAAATTGCTTTACATTCGACAAATCGATTGTGTTTCGTGTGATGTGATCACAGATTCTACCAGGTGTTCCGATTAAAACAGCAGGTGATTCTGATAAACTATTTTTTTCAACTTGCATTGAGTGTCCTCCGTAACAAGTCAATACTTTGAAGTTCGTTTTCATAGCGCGAAAAACGCTTTCAATTTGTATGGCTAATTCTCTTGAAGGAGCAAGGATGACTGCTTGAATATCTGTTGCTTGTTGGTCTAAACGTAAGAAAAGCGGTAAAAGAAAAGCAAATGTTTTTCCTGAACCTGTTTGAGAAAGGAGCATCATGTTTTTTGACGTTTCACTTTTCTGAAGTGTTTCTTGTTGTAGTTGATTTAATTCAGAGAATCCGATAGAACTCAAAATTGAATCGATTTGTTGTTGATGTTTATTCATACCACAAAGATAAGATTATTGTTAGAGCTCAATACGAACTGCAACTAGGTAAAATCAAACACAAAAAAACCGCCTTCATTGCTGAAAGCGGTTGGTAATATTTATTCAAATAGATAAAAGCTAAAAGTACTTCAATCTCGAATCTCGGCTCTCACTTCTCCTAAATCATTTCGATAACGCCAGCTGCACCTTGTCCGGTACCAACACACATGGTAACAATACCATATTTTTGTTGACGTTTTTTCAATTCATTCATGATTTGAACTGACAGTTTAGCGCCTGTACAGCCAAGTGGATGACCAAGAGCCAAAGCACCACCGTTTACGTTTACTAAATCTGGATTGATTCCTGTTTCACGAATAACAGCCAACGATTGAGAAGCAAATGCTTCATTTAATTCGAATAAATTAATATCATTTTGGGTTAAACCAGCTGCTTTAATTGCTTTTGGAATTGCGTCGACAGGTCCGATTCCCATGATTCTTGGTTCAACTCCAACAACGGAATACGAAGCCAAACGTGCAATTGGTTCCAGATTCAATTCTTTTACCATTCGTTCTGACATAACCAAAACGAATGCTGCTCCATCCGATGTTTGAGAAGAGTTTCCTGCAGTAACTGAACCTCCATTAGCGAAAACTGGCTTCAAATTCCCTAAAGCTTCAATGCTACTAACGCGTGGACCTTCATCTGTATCCACAATGTATTTTTCTACTTGGCGTTTTTCGTTTGCGTCCAAAAAGATGCGTTCAACTTCAACAGGAACTATATCATCCTTAAATCTGCCAGATTGAATTGCTGCCAAAGCTTTGTTGTGAGAGTGAACTGCAAATGCATCTTGTTCTTCTCGTGTAACTTTATATTGTTGAGCAACCGCTTCAGCCGTTAGACCCATTCCCCAATACCAATTCGGATTTTCTTTGCCCACTTTGGGATTTGGAACAATTCTCCAACCGCCCATTGCCATAACTGACATTGATTCAACGCCTCCTGCAATGATACATTCAGCCATTCCACTTTCGATTTTTGCTGTAGCAATTGCAATTGTTTCCAATCCCGATGAACAATAACGATTTACCGTCATTCCTGGAACTTTGTCTGTATTCATTCCCATTAAAGAAATCATACGTCCAACGTTCAAACCTTGTTCAGCTTCAGGAGTGGCATTTCCAACAATTACATCGTCAACACGCAATTTATCTAATTGAGGAACAGAAGCCATTAAGTGTTTAATAACATCTGCTGCCAAATCATCAGGTCTGTAAAAACGAAATCCGCCTTTACCCGCTTTGCCAACTGCAGATCTGAAACCTGCTACTATATATGCTCTTTGTCCCATTTTTTCTTTCATTTTCGACAAAAGACAAAGGACAAAAGACAATTTAATCTTTCATCCTGAACATTTGTCACTGTTTAATTAAATTATTTTTGAATCCGACAATCATTTTTTGGACTTGTTGACAATCCACAATTATTTTTTCGCAATCAATCTGAAAAATGTCTTGAATAAGAATTAATTGAGTTTCTAATTCATAACATGAACCAAGCGATATACTTAAAAAATTAGAAAAATCTTTATCTGTTGATCTTCCTGAGCCTTCAGCAATATTTGATACAACTGAAACTGCACATCTTGAAACTTGAGATTTTAGCCCAAACTTTTCATCTGTTGGAATATTCGGAAGCATGAGATAAACTGTTTTCGTCAATTCCATCGCTTTTTTCCAGACTTCCATTTTTCTAAAGTTATGTACTACCATTTTTAACCAAATTTATTTTGTCTTCTATTCTTTCGTTAATAATGCTCTTGTCTTTTGTCCAAAGTCCATTGTCTATAAGTCCTAAAGTCTAATTCCGCAGAATTTTACCGTTTTTTACTAGACTTTCCAATCGTTCTAAGGTTTTGCGTTCAGCACAAAGTTCAACAAATGCCTTGCGTTCTAAGTCCAGAAGATATTGCTCAGAAACAACCGTGTTTTCACTTAAATCACCACCACAAAGAACAAAACCTAGTTTTTCAGAAATCACGCGGTCGTGGTCTGACATATAATTTCCAGAAAGCATTGAATTTGCTCCAACATATACAATTCCAAGACCTTCTTGTCCCATCACTGTTATGTTTTTCTCACGTTTTGGCGCGATGTAGCCTTTATTTGCTAATTCAATTGCGGCAGCTTTTGCGCGTGCAAGTTGGTGATCACGACTCACAACTACTTCATCGATTCCATTTCTTAAATAACCAAGGTCGAATGCTTCATAAGCAGAAGTAGAAACTTTTGCTTGACCAATCGTTAAGAAACGTTCTCTCAAACGGTTGATTTTGATATCACCTTCTTTTAATTCTTCGGATAATCGTTTTGCGTATTCTTTGGAACCACCGCCACCTGGAATTAAACCAACTCCAAATTCAACTAATCCCATGTACAATTCAGCATGCGCAACAACTTTATCTGCGTGCATTGACATTTCACATCCACCACCTAAAGCCATGTTGTGAGGAGCAACGATTACTGGAATATTCGAATAGCGAATGCGCATCATTGTATCTTGGAATGCCTTTACGGCAAAATTCAATTCATCGTAATCTTGCTCAATCGCCATCATGAAAATCATTCCAACATTGGCGCCAGCTGAGAAATTTTGTCCGGTATTTGAAATCACCAAACCTTTGTATTCTTTTTCTGCTAAGTCGATTGCTTTGTTAATTCCTTCAATCACTCCGCCACCAATTGTGTTCATTTTTGTGTGGAATTCTAAGTTCAAAATTCCATCGCCAAGATTCACTAAAGTTGTATCAGAATTGCCCCAAACTTTGTTTTCTGAACGTAAAGCATCTAATAAAACAAGGTTTTCGGTTCCCGGAATAGTTTTGTAGGATTTAGTTTGAACATCATAATACATTTTTTGGCCTTTTTCCAATTTGTAGAATGATGTAATTCCAGCAGCTTTCATATCTGAAATCCACGCAGCTGCAGTTTTGTTGTTGTCTGCTATTAATTTTACTCCTTGATCTAAACCGAGAATATCCCATGTTTCAAATGGCCCCAATTCCCAACCAAATCCTGCTTTTAGCGCATCGTCGATTTTGTAAAGATCATCTGTTATTTCAGGTAAACGATTTGATACGTAAGCGAATAATCCACCAAACAATTTTCGGTAGAATTCACCAGCCTTATCCATTCCCATGAACAACATTTTTGTGCGTTGTTTTAAGTCATCGATTGGCTTTGTCATTTCTAAAGTTGCGAATTTTACCTTTTCAGATGCGCGATATTCTAATGTTTTTAAATCTAACGCATGAATTTCGCTTTTACCATCTGCTGTTTTTACTTTTTTATAAAAACCTTGACCAGATTTAGATCCAAGCCAATTGTTTTCAACCATTTTAGAAATATAATCTGGCAATTCAAACAATGCTTTTTCTTCATCCGTAGGACAATTTGCTTTCAAGCCATTCGCAACGTGAACCAAGGTGTCTAAACCAACAACATCACATGTTCTGAAGGTGGCAGATTTTGGTCGTCCTAAAACAGGTCCAGTTAATTTATCAACTTCTTCAACAGTTAAACCCATTTCTGAAACAGCATGGAAAAGTGCCATGATTGAATAAACACCAACTCGATTTGCGATGAAAGCAGGTGTGTCTTTGCATAATACTGTTTTCTTACCAAGGAAGCGTGAGCCATAATCCATCAAGAAGTCAATAACTTCAGGTTTTGTTGATGGAGTAGGGATGATTTCCAATAATTGCAAATAGCGCGGTGGATTGAAAAAATGCGTTCCACAGAAATGTGCTTTGAAATCGTCTGATCTTCCATCCAACATCATGTGAATAGGAATTCCAGATGTATTTGATGTAATAAGCGTTCCAGGCGTTCTGTATTTTTCAACTTGATCGAAAACAAGTTTTTTGATATCCAAACGCTCAATCACCACTTCAATGACCCAATCACAATTGGCAATTTTTGCCATATCATCGTCAAAGTTTCCTGTCACAATACGTTGCGCAAAGGATTTACGATAAATTGGTGATGGATTTGATTTAACTGCGGTTTCAAGAGATTGATTGACAATTCTGTTTCGAACAGCTTTTGAGTCAAGGCTTAATCCTTTTTTTGTTTCGTCAGCTGTCAGTTCTTTTGGAGCAATGTCCAATAGAATTACTTCACAGCCAATGTTGGCAAAATGACAAGCAATTCTTGAACCCATGACACCAGAACCGAGAACGGCAACCTTTTTAATGTGTGTGTTCATACTTTTCAGGTTAATCTATTTTATTGTTTTTTAATTCTTCTTCTATCAATTCGTCCACTTGTGCTGCAACTTCGAAAAATGCTTGAAGCTTCGATTTCGGAATTTTTGCATAAATACGCTCATTAAAGCCAACGACGAAATTGCGAACCATTTTACGCATTTCAACACCATCAGGAGTCAAAAAGATTAAGACTTTTCGCTTGTCAATTAAATCTTCTTCGCGACGAATTAAACCGCGTTCTTCCATGGTTTTAATCGTTCTAGAAAGCGAAGTTGGTTCCATTCCCATGCGAGGGCCGAGTTGCGTACTTGGTGTACCTTCTTTGTCAACAGACATTAAGATAAAACCAATTGACATGGTTAAATCGTGTTCTGCTGCGCGTTGGTTATACATTCGAGAAATTCGATGCCACGAATGTCTCACTACAAAATCAAATAATAATTCAGGTTTTTCTGCCATACATAAATTTTAGCACGCTTAAATGTACTAAAATATTTTATGCTTGCATATAAAAATTGATTTTTTTCAAGAAAAGATTAAACTTGAAATAATGGCTGATTACCAGCAATCTTGGGAAATATGGACAGTTCCTTTAAATAAAGAGATTAACTTTTTTTCTTGATTGGTAATTTCAACTTCGTAAATTCCAGTTGTTCTGCCACGGTGCATTTCTTTTGCTTTAGCTGTTAAAACGTCACCCAATTTAGCAGGGCGAATGTGTGAAATGGAAGTTTCTATGCTTACGCATTTGTTCCCACGAGAATTGGATGCGAATGCTAAAGCAGAATCAGATAAGGAATAGGAAATACCACCATGTAAAATTTCGAAGCCATTGAGCATTTCTTCGTGAACGGTAGTAGTTAGTTCACAAAATCCTAAACCAAGTGAATGAACCGATAAATTCATCCACTTGCTAAAGGCGTCTTTTTCAAGCATGATTCCGACAATTTCTTCAGGCGATTTCATGATTGTATCTATTAAGAAAGCGATTATGCTTCGATTGCACGATTTAACAATGTGATCATTGCTAATGTTACAATAAATAATTGTGTTGCTGTTTCGTCGTCCAATGTCGTTCCATCTTCATCTTCTGTCGAAATTTCCATGGCCATGAATTGTGTTAATTCAGGTTGATCACAGAAATCTTCTAAGACTTCATCATCGTCATTTTCGAAGTAAGCATCCAACATGTCGAAGTATGGTTCTTCGAAAGCGTCAATATCATCTTCTGAAACTTGTCTGATTTTCAAACCTTCGGTATCAAAACATTCACAGATTAAACAATAATAGTAAATAAGTAAACCTTCTAATTTTTCGTTTTGATACTCGATTGCAGCTGACATTACATAGCTCAATAGTGTTTGTTGTGCTAAAGCATATTTTTCTGATAATTGCTCTAAACCATCGTCGTCTAAGTTGTCAACTTTTTTAATTGCAGTTTCAATACTTGCGAAGGATACGTGTTTCATCTTTACTAATTTTTGGTAAAGTTACTCAATATTTGGAAATGCGAAGTTTTCAAAAAGCATCACTCAATTCTTCAAAATCTCTTACATTTGAATAAATTAAAATACCATGGCATTTTTTACCCCTGATTTTTTACAGTTTTTCATTGAATTAGCACCTAATAATCATAAAGATTGGTTTGATTTGAATCGCAAACGTTATGAAAAATCTGTTAAAGAACCGTTTAAAGATTTTGTGGAGCACATTATTAAGGAAATTGCCAAAACTGATCCAAGTTTCAAGGATTTAGAGGCAAAGGATTGTATTTTCAGAATAAATCGCGATATCCGTTTTTCAAAAGATAAAACACCTTACAAAATGAATGTTTCAGCGGTTGTTGCTCCTGAAGGAAAGAAAAGCAAGGCTGTAAACGGTGTTTATTTTGAGTTTGGTCCAGAACACGTGCGTGTATATGGAGGTGTTTATGAAATTGATAAAGACGATTTATTGACAGTTCGAGAAGGAATCGCAAATGATTTACAAGGGTTCCAAGCAGCGTATTCAGATCCAAGATTCAAAAAAGTATTTGGAACGATTTTAGGAGAAAAAAATAAAGTGATTCCAAAAGAATTAAAAGAAGCAGCAGAAAAAGAGCCCTTGATTTTCAATAAACAATGGTATTTTTACGCTCAATTTGATGCCGAAACAGTGTTGGACCCGAAATTAGACCAATTGTTGTTGGATTGTTTTGAGGCAGGAAAACCTGTCGAAAACTACTTTAATAAATTAATTAAACGAAATTAATCACACACTAGAAAGTCACTTTTTAGTTAAATTACACGATATGATTAAACACATTTTACTAATTGGAGCACTTGTATTAACGAGTGTAACTTTTGCTCAAAAGAAAGAACTAACGTTAAAAGACGCTGTTTCAAATCAGTACCGTTCGTTTGGTCCAGATCGATTATACGGTTTTCAATGGATTCCAAACACTGATACTTATTCATTTTTCAGCAAAAACTATCAAACAGTTTACAAGTCATCAGCTATTACAAAAGAAGACCGCGAGTTACTAACGATTCAAGCGTTTAATACTGCTTGTAAAAGCGAAATGACAAGTTTCTTTGGATTGCAATGGAAAAATGAAAATGAATTTTACTTGAATGATGGAGTACATTATTATTTGTATAACACATCAACTGGAGTAGGAAAAACGCTTCACACGATTGATGGTGAAGTTGGAGCTACCTTGTTTTCTAGCGCAACTGAAAACGTGGCATATACCATCGAAAATAATGTGTTCATTCACACATTGGATGGTTTGAAATTGGTTGTTACATCAAATTCAGATAAAAACATCGTTTCAGGTCAAGCGATTGCGCGCAGTGAGTTTGGAATTTCGGGAGGTTTATTTTGGTCATCAAATGGACAACACCTTGCTTTTTACCAAAAAGATGAAACGAATGTACATGACTATCCATTAGTTGATATCAATCAAACACCGGGTGAATTAATGCCGATTAAATATCCAATGGCAGGACAAAAATCAGAGAACCCTAAAGTTGGAATTTATCATTTGGCCACAAAAGCAACTGTTTTTATTTCTCCGAAAGGGGCGACAGATGATTATTTAACCAACATAACTTTTACACCAGATAATAATTATGTTGTGATTGCTGAAGTTAACAGAGATCAAAATCACATGTGGTTGAATGTCTATGATGTTAAAACAGGTGTATTTGTTAAAACCTTGTTGGAGGAAACAAATGATAAATGGGTAGAACCTGAACATCCAGCATATTTTCCAAGTGAAAAGTCAAACAACTTCGTTTGGATTTCTGAAATTGACGGTTTCAATAACTTGTATTACTATGACTTCAATGGGAAATTGATTAAAAAGTTGACTTCAAACAAGTTTGTTGCAAAAGACATTTTGGAAGCAAAAAATGGAGGTAAATTGATTTATTTCTCAGCTACAGGCCCAAATGGAATGAATACGATGGTTTATTCAGTTGATTTAGCGGCTAAACAAACCTTGGTTACAAAAACGGAAGGAACGCATGAGTTTTCTTTGACGACAAGCGGAAAATATTTTTATGATGCTTTTTCTAGCCATACTGTTCCTCATAAAGCAGAAATTTTTGCAGCAAATGGAAAAACAATTAAATTCCTTATTGAGAGTAAAGAGAAATTAGCAGATTATGCAATTGGAACTGCGGATATTTCAACATTGACAGGGAAAGATGGTTCGATTTTATATACACGTTTGATAAAACCAAGCAACTTTGATCCATCAAAAAAATATCCTGTACTAGTTTATGTTTATGGAGGTCCACATGCGCAACTTGTAACAAATTCTTGGTTAGATGGAGCAAATTTATGGATGTATTGGATGGCTGAACAAGGTTATTTAGTTTATACATTGGATGGTCGTGGATCAGGTGAAAGAGGTTTTGCATTTGAATCACAAATTCATCGTCAATTAGGAACTGTTGAAATGGAAGATCAGTTGACTGGAGTTAACTATTTGAAATCCTTACCGTACGTTGATGCAAATCGTTTAGCAGTTCATGGTTGGTCGTTTGGAGGATACATGACGACTTCATTGATGTTGAGAAATCCAGGAGTGTTCCAAGTTGGTGTTGCTGGTGGACCCGTAACGGATTGGAAATATTATGAAATCATGTACGGAGAGCGTTATATGGATCGTCCGGAACAAAATCCAAAAGGTTATGAGCAAGCGAGTTTGTTGACACATGCAGGAAATTTAAAAGGAGATTTATTATTGATTCATGGAACGGTGGACGATGTAGTTGTGATGCAACACAATTTCGCTTTAGTGAAAAAGTTTGTTGATCTTGGAATTCAAATGGATTTCTTCCCTTATCCAATGCATAAACACAATGTGACAGGAAAAGATCGCGTTCACTTGATGGAAAAAGTGTTGACATATGTGATTGAAAATAATAAGTAGAATAGACTATATTTTAAGAAGAGGTGATGAAAGTTGCCTCTTTTTTTTGTTTAACAAATAAAAAAGACTAAATTTGTCAAGAATTAATATGTCATGAAAAACTTATTAAAAACACAACGCAAAGCACACGGTTTAAAATCCCGTGAATTGGCTCAATTAATTGGAGTTGATCAAGCCTTGATTTCAAAATTTGAAAGTGGTGAGCGAATTCCAACAGAAGTTCAGGTTAAAAGTTTGGAAAGTGTTTTAAATATTCAGGATAAGCAATTGACAATTTTGTGGTTGAAAGAAAAAATTCTTCATGAACTCAACTACCATCCAAATGCATCGGATGCAATTCAATTGGTAAGAGAAGAAATTGAATCTTATTCAAAGCAATCTACTATTACGTTATCTCAAGATATTAATGATTTACTTGAAGAAATTGATGCGTTAAAGTTACAATTGGACAAAATTCGTCAATTGGATAGCTATAGAATTACGGAAGCGTTAGAGTTGGAATATACGTTTGAAAGTAATCGAATCGAAGGAAATACATTGACATTACAAGAAACAGATTTAGTAATTAATGAAGGTTTGACTATTT
>Ga0207967_1000087_pt1 | contig 51304 bp, 50 predicted proteins | sample LakWasMet20_HOW5_2_FD_183866 | JGI IMG/M metagenome (GOLD analysis project Ga0207967, IMG submission 183866) | Freshwater sediment methanotrophic microbial communities from Lake Washington under simulated oxygen tension - Sediment Metagenome... | ecosystem: Environmental > Aquatic > Freshwater >...
ACGAATTTAAAAGGATTATCATGGAACACCAGTTACCAGCATTACCTTATGCAAAAAATGCATTAGCACCACATATTTCTGAAGAAACTTTCGAATACCACTACGGTAAACATCACCAGACTTACGTTACTAACCTGAATAACCTGATCAAAGGTACCGAGTTTGAGAATTTAAGCCTGGAAGAAATCATTAAGAAATCTGCAGGCGGCGTTTATAACAACTCAGCCCAGGTTTGGAACCACACTTTTTTCTGGAGTTCAATGAAACCAAACGGTGGCGGCTCACCAACCGGTGCATTGGCTGATGCTATCAACGCCAAATGGGGTTCATTCGACGAATTCAAAAAAGCATTTCAAGCTTCAGCAGTCGGTAATTTCGGTTCAGGCTGGACATGGCTGGTTAAAAAAGCTGACGGTTCAGTAGACATCGTGAACATGGGCCCGGCAGGCACTCCGCTGACAACCGGCGACAAAGCACTGTTAACAATCGACGTATGGGAACATGCTTACTACATCGACTACCGCAATGCACGCGCTAAATTTGTTGAAGTGTTCCTGGCTTCTTTAGCGAACTGGGATTTCGCATCAGCAAATTTTGCTTAAACCAACACATATATTTGGTGATAATAAATACGTAACTTAAAAGCCTCGGAGTTTATTCGAGGCTTTTTTATTTTTATTGGAACTATGAATAGTTAGATACTAGCTATGTTGATAAAAAAAGAGTTCACGAGATTCTCATTTTAACTTTTAGATATTGCCTCTTCCTAAATCTCCACTTAATTACAGTCGCAAAAAAGCCACCTATAATAATCTGAAAAAAACCATCAATAATTACATATAGCAGGCGTTAATAATTTAGAAATTTTAGATCTATATTTATAGATCAGGTTCGATACAGAACGTGCGTCGCTTAATTGACACATGGCTGCTAAATGGGCAAAGCGGACTGTCATTTTGACCAGTAATTTGAAATATCAGTCCGATTTCTGAATACACATCGTATTGATAATGGTTCAAAAGTCCATGTCTAGTACTACACGATAGCGAGCTTTACCATCAGCCAGATGCTTGATGGCATCATTGACTTTGCTCATTGGAAAATGCTCTGTCTGAGGATAAATATTATGTCTGGCTGCAAAGTCCAACATCATGGAAGTTGCTGCTGGCCCGCCGTTCAATGAACCAGCTACACGTTTTTGACCAAAAATTAAATCAATGGCAGAAATCTGTAATGGCTCCAAAATCGCACCCACAATCGCCATACGACCATTTGATTTTAACGTTAGGACTAATGAGGAGTTTTTTGTATGTGCAGCCCAGCTGCGAATTTTAGTAGTCATGTGGCTCTCCTTGATTAAACAGTTTGTAATTTAAAAGAGATGCTCCATTGAAAAACTCCGCTTCTTGCTATCAAACTGAAGTGGTTTAGTTAGCGTGATGATTAGATGCTTGCCATGCCCATAGATGTGCTGCTAATAATGCCCGCCATGGCGAATATACTTTAAGCCAATGCTCAGCTTCTTTTTCAGTTAACTCGGCGAGTGACATTAAACCTCTGATGGCTCTACGAACTGCTGCGTCACCATGCAGTGACCCATCCAACCAGCCATAGCCTCTTAGTAAAGTGTAATTAATTGTCCATGGACCTATTCCTTTGATTTTGGACAGTGTGTTAGAAATTTTTTCATGCGATGCTTTCTGATGCAGCCAATCATCCAAAGGCAGGTTTCCGTTAGCCACATTTTCGCTCACGTAAATCAATGCCATGGCTTTACTCTGAGAAATGCCAGCACCCCTTAAACTCTCAGGACTCATCTGGGCAACATGTGCTGCGGATGGGTAGCAATAAAAACCTGATGTATGAGTCAAGTTGGCAAGCTGGATAAACTTTCGCCGCATAGAAGTGGCTGCGCTCAAACTCACTTGTTGGCCAATGATGGCCCACGTCAGCGCTTCATATGGACTCACACTGACTGGTACTCTCAGACCAGATTGCGCCCTCACCATGGCACCGATAAATGGATGGTCGGCATAAGCTTGTTCAAACTGTGCGATTGCTTGATTAAAACCAAGCATATGCCGAATCAGTGTAGTCACCTCATTAAAGTCGATAGCGTCTCTTGCATCATCAACCAGCAAAGAATAGCTAACCTGGCCATTAATAAACTTCAAGCTGAGCAATGAAGGACTGCTTTTTAGGATGAGTGCTTTTTGTAGCGAGTCAGGCGTGACTCGCTCTGAGACTTCCAGCTTATCTCTACCATGGAAAGTCAAAAAATCCTGTTGCCGGAATCCGGTAGGTAACTGTATCACTTCTTGAATGTACACTTTCACGCCTATTTCTGGGCATCATGCAAAATGATACCTAGAGTGTAGCGGTTACCAGAAATCACTCGGCTTACCCCATGGCGCAAATTCACTCGGTAGACACCTTTAACACCATTGACTGGCTTATGATGAACGGCAAATATGACGGCATCGCCTTGACGTAAGTGCACAACAGTCACTTTAGATTGCATGCGTGGACGTTGCTCAGTAATGACAAATTCTCCACCTTCAAAATCTTCATCCGGTTCAGACAGTAACACCGCCATCTGTAATGGGAACACATGCTCCCCGTACAGATCCTGATGTAAACAGTTATAGTCGTCAGGCACATACTTGAGGATGAGTGGTGTTGGCAAGGTCTGGCCCGCTGAATGGCATTGCTGCAAATATGCCTGATAGTTTGATGGATATTGCATATCTATTTTCATAGCCCGGTTCCAGCGATTAGCGATAGGCGACAGTTGCCTGTAAAGCCCTGTTCTGAGCTGGTCGATCAGACTAGGTAATGGGTATGAGTAATACTTATACTCACCTTTGCCAAATCCGTGCCTTTCCATCACTACACGTTTTCTGTAACCACTTTCACCTTGGTACTGAGCAATGACACTCTTGCACTGACTTTTATTGAGTAGTGATTTTATAACTGCAAAACCATATTCATTCAGGCCATCCTCAATGGCCAGCCAGTTTTGCAGTGCAAGGTCAGGAGTTTCCTGAGTTACGGAATCCTGCATTACAGTAGATAATAAACTCATAAAGCAGCCTCTATCTCCAACAAAGCCTTCTTACGCTCAATTCCCCAGCGATAGCCAGAAAGTGAGCCATCCTGACGAATCACCCTGTGACATGGAATAGCTACGGCAAGTGTGTTGGCAGCGCAAGCACTGGCTACAGCACGCACAGCTTTCGGCATACCGATTTTATTTGCGATATCGCTATAGGTTGCAGTCTCGCCACAAGGAATTTCTCTTAGTGCTTGCCATACTCTTTGCTGAAAAGCTGTACCTTGTATATCCAGTGGTAGCTCTAGGCCAATTTTTGGTGCTTCAATAAAGCCCACAACCTTTGCAACAAGCGACTCAAATGCAGCATCACCACCAATCAGATCGGAACGTGGGAATCGATCTTGCAATTCACGTAGCAATGCTTCTGGATCATGACCAATTGAAATGGCACACACACCCTTATCGCTGGTTGCCACAAGAATGCTTCCCAGTAAACATTCAGCAAGTGCAAAATGAATCTCAGTATTGGCTCCTCCCTTGATATACTCCAAAGGCTTCATGCCTAGCGTTTTAGTGGAGGAAGCATAAAAACGGCTATTAGAACCATAACCTGCCTCATAAATCGCATCAGTGACTTTCATCTTAGCGTCAAGACTTTGACGTAATGCTTGCGACCTATGGGCTGAAGCATACTCTTTAGGCGTTAATCCAGTTATCAATTTAAATATTCGATGAAAGTGAAATGCACTCAATTCTGCATACCTAGCTAGTTCTGCAAGTTTAGGCATAGTCTCTGACGTCTCGATCAAGCGGCATACTTTTGCTACCTTGACTGCGTTTACTTCTAGCAACGAGGGTTGATTTGGTTTGCAACGTTTGCAGGCACGAAATCCAGCGGCTTCTGCTGCTTCTATCGTTAGATAAAAGTCGACATTCTCTGGACGTGCAGGGCGAGCACCACATGATGGTCGACAGTAAACACCTGTGGTTTTGACTGAATAAAAAAACTGACCATCTGCTTTGGGATCTTTTGCAAGAACCTGTTTCCAGCGAGGGTCATCTAACGTTTTTTGTGCTGCGTCAATTTGAATTTTTGAACTAGTCATATCTTTATTTCCGTTTGATGCGTGAAAGATAAGCCATAATTAAAATCAAAAAACTCCGTCTCTTGCTCTTGAATTCCATTCTAGCAAGCTGGATAAGAAATAGGTGCAATCATGATTAAGTGGATTCAAATCTAAGATGACGGCTTTGAAGCGAATAAGGCAGTTTAGATAACGTCACTTAATGCCTGCTTAGCGGATGCAGCAGAAATGCCGGACAAAACGGACAATCGAAATCAAACAATTTGACATGAATAGCTTCACCTTGATTGCTGGTTAAAACCCGATAATGAATTTCTCGCAAGATTGAATGGCCAAAAATATCCGTATCGTTATGCCTGCCATCGTCACTGACAACCGACATCTTGGTAGCGGCGGAGTATTGGCCTTAGATTAAGAATGTTGAAATAGCTTTGTTTAAGTTCTACATAATCAGGTAAATTAATCCTTGCATTTAATTAGTCGCCTAACTATAATGCGCCTAATTAGAATTTGATCAGCTTGATATTTCTGATTTTGGCTGCCAAATCCTGTTAGGTATTATGCTTGGGCAATCTAGCTCCAAGTGGCATGAAATATAATTCAATTCATAGTTTTTTGTTTTTTAACATTTCAATAAAGGATGACCCCATATGAAATCACTCATTAAAACCACGCTCGCGATAATAGCTTTTAGCTTAGTAACAACTGGTAGTGCGTTTGCTGAAGACGCAGTTGCAAAAACAACGGTAGAAGCACTGAACAATAGCTGGAATAAGGCCTTTAATAATTCAGATGCGGGGTTACTTGCTAGTTTGTATGCTGAAAATGCTGTACTTTCACCCGGCAACGGCAAGGTACTGAGTGGACGCGCAGATATTGAGAACCTGTTCAAAAGCTTTTTTGCGGCAGGCTTGAATAATCATAAGTTAGAGATAGTCACAGTCGATGGTGACGATAAAACTCTATATCAGGTCGCAAAGTGGAGCGCTAGTGGTGCTGAAAAGGATGGTGTCACAGCAACTTACGGTGGCATCACGACCAGTGTGTATAAGAGGGATGTCAACGGTAAGTGGGTAGCTCGCACTCACATTTGGAACGCAGGCAATTAAACTCTTCGCGAGACGAGTGTCTCATTCTGGTAAATGATAAACCCGGCCATTATGGACCGGGTTTTTCTTGTCCATGGATAGTAGGTGCAAAACATCAACATTGTTTATGGCGCGCTAGCGCATGCGGTTACAATAGACGATAAAAAAGTGGGTTGCCTGAAACAAGTGCCCACTTCTATAGAAGTCGTTCAGTAGCGCATTACAATTCGTTCCAGTGTGACGCTGCTTCGCTATACGGTTTAATTCAGACATTGAACGTCAGCTTTACGGATTAACACGCCTTCGGCATATTAGCGGGACGAAGCGGTCATTTGAAATTAAACAACTTCAAATGAATTGCCTAATTGCTTGTGTCCGTACTTGCTAATTATTATACGGACAGAGTAAAGCTTAACTATAAGATTTAAAAAGAAAAACAACATGTTAAAATCAATATTCTCAATACTATTATACGAATGTGTACGTCCGCTTAATATCTGTTAGGTATGCCAATACTGAGGATTGTTCAATGAACCTAGAAGATTTCATCAAGACTGCACTTACCGAGATCGTAGCCGGAGTGGCTGCTGCAAGAACAGAAATACAGAAACATGGTGGAAGCGCAGGTTCAATTCCCGCATACGGTGATGTCAAGGGCATCAAGACTGATAACAATGGTCGTCAGATTCAAATAGTAGGGTTTGACATCGCCCTTGCTGACGCCAGCGCTACTGATACAAAGGGAGGAATTGGTGTGTTTCTAGGCACCGTCGGCCTAGGCTCGCAGGGCGCGTCTCACGGAGAGTCATCGTCAACTTCCCGTATTAAGTTTTCTGTGCCACTGGTGTTGCCCGGTGATGCCTAATACCTGGTCTAACTCGTTCCGGCCTTCGGCCTTCACGGGACGTGCCGCAAGCGGTGCGCCCTTTACCTTGAACGTTAGCTATCTCAAAGCTTATGACTTCACTACTTGATGATCTCAAGAGATTGCTGAATGAATACGGCCAAACCGTCAATGCGCAGAAGACGGTAGTCGATGTTCACTCTTCAAACTGCATTGATACCAATGTGCCGGCTTCTCCTGGTGTGTACTGGATCGAAACGACGATGCCGGTCAATAAAATGCAAACTGCTATTTCAGAGGTTCTCGACAAGGAAAAACGAATTCGCAAGATACCTCCTCGAGGTACCAAAATAATCGAGCAGCAAAAGTCAGGCTACTACGTTGCTTATTCGGGTACCGAAGATGACCTGCGCAAGAGACTAATGCAGCACTTATTTAACCAAGGGAACGCGGGTACAGCGAAGTTGGGCTGCGTCATTGATGAAGCCCCTTTTTCGCAGTACAAATGGCGAATCAGCTATGCTGAAATTGATAGTTACGAATTCCGCTACGCAGTCGAAGCTTGGTGGCGACACAACATTGGTTGGCCACCGTTTTGCCTGCGATAGCTAACACTATGCTCCAGTGGGACGCTTCGCCGGCAAGCCGTCTCCGCACCCCTGACCTTGCAACTTATAAAACAAAGGAGCGATTGTGCTAATTGGCGAGGTGAATATTGAAAATTTACTCGGGAAATTTGTTGAGGAACAGGTTCAACTACTTCGGAATGACGCCAGTGAACAAGCGATATCACATCAACTTGCAATGATGAATCGCCACTAATTTACTAGACGTATTATCTTATGGCAGCCGATTGCCTGTAAGAACTGACTGTCAACTAAGCGGATTCAGCGGAAATGCGGGACAAAGCGGTCAGTCATTCTATGAATTAGCCTATATAAAGGGTGCTTTAGCTAAATAATTTTGTCCGTATAATAACTGTTAGGCAATTTCATCGCACTGATACATTTTTACTGTTTTTTTGTTCTCAAAGCAATCTAGAAAACATACGAGGAAAATACTATGGCTAAGTTATTAATTAATCCGAATCAACTTTATGACTGTTCTACTTTCGGTATGTCGCAAGCGGTTGTTGACTCTTCAAGTGGGCTTATTTTTGTTTCCGGTCAGGTTGACTGGAACCATGACTACCAAGTTTCACATGAGACGGTTAGCGGCCAACTTAAAAATGCGCTTAAAAATCTCAGCATTACGTTAGATGCAGCAGGGGCGAATATAGAAACTCTCCTGCATGTGCGTGTGCTCATTCGAGGTGAATTAGAAGAACACATGGACGCAGTGGCAGCAATCCTTGCGGAATTTCTTGGTAACTCACGCCCGGCGTTGACGGTAACTGGCGTGGCTTCACTTGCTACTAAAGCGACACTCGTGGAGGTAGAGGCAGTTGCCAAAACAAGGTTGTAACTGTTACTTAAATGTTGCACCATTGCAGTTTGGCGGGTGAGTATGCCGCAAGTTTATTGTGACTGTTTAAAGCTCTAACCCCTCATTTAAGCGGGATGCCTCAAAGAGTAGGGTTTGCACCATGAAGATCAGACCAGTATTACAATGCGATCTGCGGGATATCGCCAGCATACAAAGTGATTGCTATAGCGATCACTTCATTGAGTCTAAGGCTTCTTTTTCGGCCAAGCTCTCTGCGCATTCAGATTCTTCTTTCATGGCGCTGCAAGGCGAGCTTGCAGTGGGCTACGTGGTTGCTCTGCCGTGGCTCTTCGGAAGCATTCCAGATCTGAACGGTCTCGAGTATTCGATACCACCGAATGCAGATGGCTTGTACATACACGACATCGCAGTAGCCCGTGCTGCACGCAAATCTGGAGTTGCAGAGCGTCTATTGAATACTTTGCTGGAATCCGGAAGAACAAAGGGATACAAACAAGTATTCCTCGTTGCTGTTCAGGGCGCCGCGTCGTACTGGAAACGCCATGGCTTCGAAGCTGTGAGCGCCGGGGTTGAGTTGCGTCGTAGACTGTCGGCCTATGGCGAAGGCGCAACCTATATGGCAAGGCCGTTGTGGCCTAACCCTTCCATAGAGCAGACAGTCGGCGCTAAGCCACCGTCTGCCGCCCATATCAAACGTTGACAATCCGCTTTGTGGATTAACACGCCTTCGGCATATTAGCCGGACAAAGCTGCCGTTCACCTTAATTTTTTGACTTCAGTTATAGGCTCAAGGCGACTTGTAAGCTAGTGGCGATTCAAACGACGCCTTTTTAAAATATAAATTTATGGTGCAAGTTTGCGACTAACACTCACTGCATAAGCGCCAGGTCTGGCTAATAATACTGGGTCATCACTTGGCGCAATACCATCTAACAATATGAGCGGATTAAAAGCTAAAGCCTTTTCAGCAGCAACATTATCAGCGACCGGCGCCTCTAAACTAATCACGCCAAGCTCTATTAGTTTTCTGTCATTTGGCCAAATGACAGTTGGGTCGTTAACTACATCATCTTTTGCTGCAATTTGTGCAAGTAGGCGAAATTTAGCTTCACCTTTTTTGAGTCTTTTAGGCAGCTCTTCAAACAAGTAGTTTGGCGTTGCTTTTGCAACTTCATCAGCAGTCAGGAGCTCTTGGCCATTTACAGGCAAAATTTGATAGCGCACATAATTTTTCTCCCCTTGGGAGTTTGTGAACTCAAATGCATTGATACCAAAATAATTATGTGTTGCAAAGCTTACTGGGAAAGGCTTGGGAATCGCGATAAACTTTTGCAGTGATGGTGTCGCGGCAACCATCTTTTCTACCGGGGTTGGTTTGGGTGAATCTGGCTTAGTGGCAATACGAGCATTGAGGAACTCTAAAAATGCTTCAGGCGTAGATACTGGAAAAGCATTGATTGACAGGCTTACGATATCGGTGATTGCACCATCCGGTAACTCAAAGCGAATAGCAATTCCACGTGGATTCGCATTTGGATTAGTATCTTCAATAGTGGGAACGCCCCCAGCATTGGAGAACCTAACGGTAACTTTGCTTGGCGTATTTTGTAAATGCGCAGCCTTAGTTATATTGGCAGCAGAAGCCGACGGAGTAAAGGAGCCAGTAACAACAATGCCTTTGTTGTGATTTACGCGTAAACCTTTATAAGGGCCTTTGGCTAATGTGTTCTGCGCATCGACAATTTGCTCGACAACAGATTTGTTATTTATTTCACCTGCCGATACAGGCGATGTAAGTATCGCAAAAAGTAGAGATGAGATGGCTATGCTAGAGTGCAGTTTTTGCATATTGATGACTCACTATTCATACGCATGAAGGAATAGTAACTTTAACTCAAAAATCTTTGTTCGTATTACCTAACTTATTAAATTAATACTTGAATATTCTTCGCTGAATTAGTTTAAAAAAATTGCCCTGACACATTGAAGGCAATGGCACAGCGGCCCCCTCAATCTTTCCAGACCTCAGGTCTGGAAGCGCTATGTTTGCATTGAATTGTCACTAGTTTAATAGATGTATTATTTGATGTAAGCCGATTATCTGTAAAACTGACTGTCAGCTTTGCGGATTTATCTGTCATTTGAGTAATTAAATATCTAAGTTTGATATCTCTGAATTTGAATGCATATACAACAAACTCAAAGTTACGTATTTATTAAAATGATCTACTAATATAAAGTGATTAATTGTTCAAAAGTTACGTATTTATTGATGCAACTTCTAATTTTAGTAAATTTTTCATGGCTCTAAATCGCGGCATCAAGCTACGTATTTATTCTCGTGAAATACATATTGTTTTTGAAAACAAATACGTAACTTAATTCAGTGTGTAAATTTATTACACTGTTTTAAAAAGCCCTTGGAGAAATCAAAGGGCTTTTTTACAACCTTAATAACTATTTGTTTGGACTTCGCCATTACGTGCGCTTTGCCTGCTTTAGCAGCCATTTATTGGCTTTAACTTTATAACCTTACAACTCGGCAGATTTAGTAAAAGTTCCGCCCTCATTATCTTTTATCTCGACTTCTATCAATCCAGGCGCTTCATTTTTTATAAAATTAAATTGGATATTTGGATCTTCACTCATACCTATAAATAAATCGGCATCCATTACTTTCTTGCTGTTATATTTAATTACGGCTTTATTTATAAAAAATGCAGGTCGAAACCCTTGGGACATTAAGTCTCGCTGCAATCCTGTATACATTGGATGCTTAACAAGCAATGTTCCTTTAACAATCTTATCATTCGTCATGTTTTCATCAACGTGAAACTTTATCTTACCTGCTGTGAGCCTGATTTCTTTCTCATCTCCTTCCACCGCGCCTCCGCATCCTCCAGTAGCGCGGACAGGTAAAGCATTCATGTAAAATTTTCCATCACTAGTTTCTGCAACAACATGAATATAGGAATCTGTTTCTAAGCGAATACGTGTTGATATCTCGGCTTTGCCACTTTCTGGAAAAAAGTGGAATACCCCAATCACTGGTATAGGATTGACTCCGGCTAATATGTGGACAGATTTTACGTAAATATTCGCATTCATTGGATAATCAATACTGAATGAAAAAGGTACTTGCGCCCCACTCTCGGCTCTTCTAGGAGCTGATAGCTTTATTATTTCTTGATTTGATTCAATATTTTTCCCTGAGAAATAAGTTTCTTTAAGTTCGCTCCAGTTATCTTGTACTTCTGCCGATGCTTGACTATGCAACATAAAACCTATCCACATAAGCACGGTTAAAACATAGGTACTCTTCATAAACCACTCCTGACCATATTTATACAACATACCAAATGGTATGATACCATTTGGTATGTTATTTGTAATTTTTGAGTAAGTAAAGGTGGTTTATGATGAATTATTTGGTTGGAGCATTTCTAGCGGCTTTAATACTGGTAGCTTCAATACCAGCTATTTCTGCAGAGAAACTTGATGATGCAACTGCTCTTGAAGGCATAACAAATGGAAAGGTAGTTTGGGACATCAATACGAATAGCCCAAAAAGATTGGCTCTTTATCTGAATATAATAAATGAAACTTACGACGAATTACTTAAACAAGGTGTAGTGCCGGATATGGTGATTACATTCAGAGGCGAAAGCGTCGCGATAATTTCCTCTGACCATGAGGCAATTACGTTAAGCTCAATGCCTGAGATCTTACAATCAGCAGAAATTATTAATGAATTGATGCTTAAGCCTAATATACATATGGAAGTTTGTTCAATTGCAGCTAGAATATTTGGAGTTGATACAAGACATATACTTCATGGCATAAAACCGGTTGGAAATACTTTTATCTCTCTAATTAGTTATCAAAAAAAGGGTTATGCAATTATAACAATTAACTGAATTAGATATTATGAGCAATATGCTAGTTAGTACTGGTCAACTTCCCGAGTCATTTCTGGGATAGTTTTTTTAATAATTAGATCTTGAACAAAGTTAAATAGGTTCTCTCTCTGTTTAAACTTGCATTAATGGGATCAGGTTTATTCTATTTAAACTGAATGGCGACACATGAAAAAAGTATCACCGACACGAACTAAATTATTAACTGTGGCACAGAGCATAATCTTGCGAAAAGGTTTTACTGCCATGACTCTTGACGCGCTTTGCGAATCTACAGAAGTTACAAAAGGCAGTTTCTTCCATCACTTTAAGAATAAAGATGAATTAGGTGAAGCTGTTTTAAAACAGTTTTGGGATGAAGTGCAATCCAGGCAAGAAAAATCCAGTTATCAAAGCATTTCAGACCCACTTAAAAAAATGCTTAGCTATATTGAATCTACAATTGATTTCTATACAGATCCAATATTAAGAAGTGGTTGCCTATTGGCAATATACGTTCTTGAGTTAAAGGATACTAATCCAGTTATTTATAAGCAAACGGTTGAAAATATAAGATTGTGGCGAAATACAATAAATTCAATGATTGAAGATATTGCAAAAGATCACGAGCCCGTGAATGGTTTTGATTCCTTAGCCTGGGCTGAATTCTATATTTCAACACTTCAAGGCGCTTTGATCATAGCTCAATCTCAGAACGACGTTTCAGTCATAAGACGTACGCTTACACTTTATAAAATCCAGCTTTCTAGTTTATTTGTTGCTAAATAGTTTAAATTAGCCATATATGTAATATTTAATTACATTTAATTAATTAAATATTACATTTACTTACAGATTGTAATAACATAACATACCAACTAGTTGGTATTTTATGTTATTACAGGTGGCTAATTCCATGCAACATACAAGTAACAAAGAGCAGTTACAACATGATCAATACAGTGATCTTGTAAGTTACCTAGACAATTTCCCTGAACCTAGATTGATCATTGATACCAACTACCAAATAGTTGGTGCTAATAAAGCATACCAATATGCATTTGGGAACAATAAACCTGTTATTGGTAGAAAGTGTCATGAAGTTTCGCATCGATATATGACCCCGTGTGACCAACATGGTGAAAGTTGCCCTCTAACAAAAGCAAAAGAGACAAAAGAGACAAATAGAGAATTTCATGTGCATTTTACCCCGCATGGTCAGCAGCATGTGAGCGTGGAGATAACGCCGATACTAGACAAAAATGGAGTCCCAAAACTCTATATTGAGACGCTCAGTGCGCAAAAGCATTCATCAGCTATATATCATCATGAAAGCTTGGTTGGTAAAAGTCCTGCTTTTCTGAAAATGCTAAGTTTAGTAGAGCGCTCAGCACCCAGTGAAGTTGCCATACTATTACTTGGTGAATCTGGAACAGGTAAAGAAGAAATCGCTCATTTACTACATAAGAAAAGTCACCGGTCAGATAAAGATTTCGTCATAGTTGAATGTTCAGGCCTAACAGACAGTCTCTTTGAAAGCGAAATGTTTGGTCATGAGAAAGGTTCATTTACAGGGGCGATTCAAAGCAAAAAAGGCCTGATAGCGGTTGCTGAAGGCGGCACGTTATTCTTAGATGAAATAGGTGATATACCCTTAAATTTACAGGTTAAGCTGTTACGGTTAATAGAGTCCAAATCATATAGAAAAGTTGGTGGCACCGAAGTAATTAAAAGTGATTTCCGCTTAATTTGTGCTACCCACAGGAACCTTGAACAGATGGTTAAAGACGGCACATTCAGGGCTGATTTGTACTTCCGTATATCTGCATTTCAGATAACGCTACCTGCATTACGTGACCGTAGAGAGGATATAGAAATATTAGCAAAGTCCCTGCTGAAACGAATTGCCCCAAACAGAGAGCTAGAGTTGACCGAGAGCGCGGTACAATTAATTAGTCAACATAGCTTTCATGGAAATATACGGGAGCTACGTAATATGTTGGAAAGAGCGACCCTTATGTGCGATGGAAAGAAAATTAATGGTGATCATTTGATGGATGAAATGAGTAACGAAAGAAATAAACCAAATCAGCATTCAAATGGGTGCAGTTCTTGCAAGGTAGTACAGTCATTAGAGGTTATGGAAGCAAAATATTTACAATGCGTAATGAGGGAACATGGCAGTGATCTTGACTCTCTATCAAGCTCACTGGGAGTAAGCCGACGAACTCTTTATAGAATGATTCGCAAGATAAAAGAACCGGTTGCTAACAACAAATACAGTGAATGATACTTGCTGAATCTTAATCGATTCAATATCTACTAGAGGCTTTCTAAATAAAATATCTAAAAAACTCAAACAGATGATCTCTTTGATTAATATTAATTTCACTGCGCCCATCTAATCACTACTAGTTTTTTTAATGCAGGATAACTCTTCATACGCTTTATATTGAGTAAGAAAAATTTTGCCATTCAAAGTACGAATCAAATCTGTGCGTTCTAAATAATCCATCACTGGACCTTTAACCTCAGATAAGTGGAAGCCAATTTTCAACTCCGTGAGTTCATGATTAATAGCTTCCAATACCTCCAGCGCGCTGCCATCTATATAATTTACAGCAGTACACATAAGCACCAGATGTTTAGCTCCAGGGTTATTCGCAATTAACTCCAACACCCTATCCTCTAAAAATCTTGCATTAGCAAAATACAAACTTTCATCAACCCTAAGAGTGACTACAGTTGGACAGACCTCTACTTTATGGCGATCGACATTTCGAAAATGCTCAGTACCTGCAATTTGGCCAACAATAGCGGTATGTGGTTTACTGCTTCGATACAGATGTAATCCTAATGAAAGTAACACGCCGACAGTGATTCCCCATTCAATATTAACTAACAACGTCAAGCCAAACGTGATTACCAGCGCTAAGAAATCTTTAATGCTCAGTCTTAAAGTCTTTCTAAAAATCCCAAAATCAACAATACTAAGTACGGCAACAATGATAGTGGCTGAAAGAATAAACTTAGGAAGTGACCCTAACCATTTTGTAACCATCATACTTGCGACAACCATACCAATTGCCGTAAAAATACCTGCTGCAGGCGTTAATGCACCAGCATCTGAGTTAACTACAGATCTTGATACTCCACCAGCAACAGGCAGCCCAGAACTGACAGCAGAAGCTATATTTGCAAACCCAAGCGCAATAAACTCCTGATCCGGATTAATTCTTTCCTTTCTTTTCTTTGCCAAACTCTGCGCAACTGAAATTGATTCAACATAACCTATGATGGTAATTAATAGAGCAGGAACCCACAACGCGTGCCACATATTGAAATCAATAAGTGGAAAAGATAGCTTGGGAAGACCAGTGGGGATATCACCAATTGTTTGAATTCCTTTGGCCCATGTAAAATTGAATTGCATCATCAACGTACCGGCCACGACTAACATCGCAGGTATTGATCTATTCAATGTTTGTGCGAAAAAAACTGGCAGTCCAAATGATATCCAAATTCTGGTTCCATAAAGCCTTGATATCACTAGCAATACTATTGTAACTACAGACATGACAAGTGTTGAAATATGTATCTGACCTATACCATCTATGATAGATGAGCCCAGTGTAATCATATTGCCACCATTTGCAGAATAACCAAGTAATGTTGGAAGTTGACTGGTGGCAATGATGATACTGGCCCCTGAAATAAATCCAGAGATTACAGGGTGTGATAGGAAGTTCGCCAGAAAACCAAGTCTAAGCACCCCAAATATAAGAAGTAGCAACCCTGAAATGCTTGCCAGTATAACGGCAGCTGTCATCCCCATTTCTATACTATTTGCAGAATACGGTGCTATGGCAGATGCCGTCATAAGGGCAGCGACAGCAACAGGGCCAACGGCAAGGGAATTACTTGTACCGAAAATTGCATAGACTACCAAAGGCAGCATGCTGGCATAAAGACCAATGTAAGCAGGCAACCCGGCCAGCATTGAATAAGCTAAAGCTTGGGGAATCAGCATCAAAGTTACAATAACTGCTGCAACTGCATCACCAGCTGCAAGCTTTTTGTTGTAGCGTCTTGACCAATCCATAATCGGGATATATTTTGTTAGAAAGCTACTTTTAGCCATATTTTTTACTGTAATCATATTATTCCAGTTTGAACTTTACTATCATCATTGGTCATCCCCGTCTTTAACCATTGCCTCTAATTAGTATCAAACTATCCTCTTTCAGCTTACTTGCTGGCCATAAATATCAACCATTTAAAGAAGTCAGAAAGAATAACCCACTATATTTCTGCACATCAATGAATAATGCATAGATTAAATATAAAAAAAGGCTTTAGATTAATTTAACTAAAGCCTCCATTCACAGATGAAGCATCCTAACCAGCTACAACTGGCAAACTAGCGCTTTCCCATGCAACAAATCCACCAGCCATTGAAGAAACAGCTTTGAATCCTAACACTTTTAGAGATTGAGCTGCTAATGCGCTTCTTGCACCCGATTTACAATAAAGTATTATTTCTGCAGACTTATCATACAAACTTGGAATACCTCCTAGATTAGTAGAGTCTGTCTTGAATTCAAGGACGCCTCTTGGGACGTTAATTGCACCGTCAATATGCCCTGCAGCATATTCCGCAGGTTCACGAACATCAACAATCAATTGAGAACCGTCTTGCAAAATTTTTGCTACCTTTAAAACATCAATCTCAACAATTTCCTTTTTAGCTTCTGAAATTAATTGTTGAACTGTGAAATCAGCCATATACATCTCCTTCTATTACATTGATAATTAACCAGATTAGGTATCGGGTCTTGATAAATGACGCTTGCATTAGTAATTCCAAATAACTACTTGGATTAAAAAATATCAATGAGTCATTGAAGCTGCCTAATTTACGCTTATAAAAACACCATTTAATTGCAAATTAAGGAACCATTGTTGTTACATAGGCATCTCTAGCATCCTGCTCTAACTTTTTCACGTTAGATCCTGTCAGCGCTTTCATGAATGCGACCAAAGATTTTATTTCATCCGAACTCAGGTTTAGCGGCTGTAGAAGTGGGTCTTTATAAGGGTTTTCTTCCCCACCTCTATTGTAAAATTCCACGACCTCCTCCAAGGTTCTCAAGGATCCATCATGCATATAGGGTCCGGTCAATGCTACATTTCGTATGCTTGGCGTTTTATATGACCAGCTATCTTTGGGATTCTCTGTAATTTCAAATCGGCCCACATCGTTCTGTGGTTTTTCACTTGCCTTTTCAACTCGATGATGTTCAACATGAACTACAATTCCTGGAGCTAAGGTAACTGGGAATGTCTTACTGTCATGAATACCATTCACTACTGAATTATTACGTGCCCAGCCTATGCCTGTATTATGGAAGGACTGATCGGTAAATACCGCTGAGGTTTCAGCAATGCTATGGCAAGTAACACATCTTGCTTTGCCCACAAAAACTTTAAAGCCATTAATTTCTGTTTGATTTAATGCTTTCTCATTTTTACCGTAATACCATTGATCAAACCTGGAATTACCTGACACCAGCGTGCGTTCGTATGTGGCTATTGCCTGACTGAAGTTTTCAAGATTAGCGGGCTCTCCAAATACGGCTTCGAACTGCCCCTTGTAGTCTGGCAGGTTATGTATTTTTTCAATCACATAGCCAACAGAGGGATTACCCATCTCATTAAATGCAACAATAGGTCCTATTACTTGATTCTCTAAAGAGTATTCACGACCATCATGAAACAGTTTTGTAAGGTATCCCACGTTCAATATTGTCGGGGCATTTCTGCGATTCGTCCGCCCCTCGATACCGACAGCGGTACCAACTTCATTAACTGTGAACCCTTGCTCTGGCACATGGCACATGGCACATGAAATTGTATTGTTATGCGAAAATCTGCGGTCCATGAAAAGTTTACGACCTAAAGCAATTTTCTCATTTGTAGGTGGATTATCTTTAGGATGCATCATTTCTGGCAAACCTAATTGATCTGTCTTTTTATAGTCTTTGTAGTCATTTCCTGAAATGCTCCATGCGTAGTTGCCCTCATAGAAACCATATAGGCTCGCTAAGGAAACCAGGCCAACCAACAAATAAAATAGTTTGTACCAATTCAATTTCTTCCACCTTTAAATATTTCGTTATTTACTTTTTTCTAAAGCAAGTGTTTGTATGTCATTCAACAACATGTCAGCACTTAAATAAGATGTAGAATAAATTTCCCTCACATAACCTTCATCATCAATTAAAAACACTTTCAGCACGTGAGAATAATTAAGTGATTTATCGCCTGTAACAGGATTCATATTTACATCTACATTTTGGCCAAACCCATCAATCAATGGCATTAATTTGTCTACAGACTCAGTAGTTAGAAAGTCCCATTCGAGGCCTTTCTTATTATGATGTGAATCTAAGGTTCTTTTTTCCAGACCTGCCATCATCATTGGTGTATCACGCGCAGGATCAAAACTAATATGTACAAATCTAATCGAATCGGGTGAACTATTATTACTCTCTAATTTATTTTTGACCTTATGAAAAAGTCCCATGGCATAAGGACAACCATCAACATCAGAACAACGTTGATAAAAAAAGGTTAACAGCGTTATTTTGCCTTTTGTATACTTACTTATAGGCTGCGACTTACCGCTTGTATCAAGAACACTATACTCTGGCACACTAAATATTTTATGTAACTGGTATGTACCAGGTGCTGGCAACCCTGTGATCTTATTTACAGCACTGACTTCTGAATCAGATGATTCATTTTTTTCTGAAAAAAGTTCTGCTTGATCTGTTGCAACAGTGCTTTTGACACCTTGTACAACAAACCAAGCAGAGAATAATATCGCCAATACAATTAGAAACCTTATTCGGATAACTTTGGAGCCTAACATACATACCCTTCTATTGAATCAGCGATATTGGAAAGCAATATTAATTAAAAAAACAAACTTACTTAGAAGCCAACTTGTTATTCTGTTCCATAGAAGCTTGTAAAGGCTGAAGTGTTTTCAAATCACGGACCTGGAACTTCATATGATGGGCTCTACCAAGTTTTTCTTTAGTAAAATCAATTTCAAAGGCCAACTTAAGATCCTTGCCATCCCAGTTATAGGCTTTCAAAAACTGATCGTTTGCCTTGTCTTTCATATCCCAATTAGAAACTAAAGAAGTAGTGTAATAGACACGTTTACCATCAAAGCTTGGAGAAACCATATTTACCTGGTTACCAATCTTTTTGGTATATATCTCTTTAGCTTTTAATGGATCACTCATATCCCATAAACGTGTCGTACCATCCATGAAAGTGTTGATCCACATACTATTACCGTCCGCATTTAACGCAATATCAACTGGTAAAGGAATCTTCGCTGGGTCGCCAATAGTGCCAACCATATGTTGCTGCCATTCGCCTTTGGCATCCTCTTTATAAACATAAACCTGTGATGTCAAAGCTGTTGTTGTTACCGCCCAGTTATCGCCAGGCTTAAATGACCAACGCGCTTCTAATGCAGCACCCGGTGTTTTAAAGATTTTCATTGGCTTCATTGATTTGTAATCCCACATGACTGTGGTATTTCCAAACTCTTTCATAGCCTCTGGATCTTTAATTAACTTACCTAAATCCATCATATAATTATTCCAACCAGTAAATGCAGTAGTAAGCATTGCATTTTTGTTTGGATTAATAGCTACGTCATAACCAAAGCCATCACCACCACCCGTAGTAGGCATCATTGTGGTTGATACATACTCACCGGCATTTGTATACACAGCCATACCTGTCTGACCGCCATGATCTTTAGGGTTTGAAAGCGCACCGATGATCATTTTTCCAGGAGTTGCATAGAATGTGTGAGGACCAACCAAGCCAGCCTTTTCCACAAAATTAGCAATTGTTTTCACTAACTTAGGCTTAGCTGGATTAGTAGCTACATCGAATATAAAGATCTTGTTACTATCTAAAGCACCTGCCCACATATATTTGCGATCATCAGTAAAGCCCATATGATGCGCTTCACCTCGACCACCTACAGATAATTTAGCAATTACTTTGCCATATCTTTTTGATTTTGGATTTACGTCAACTGTAACCAATTTATCCGACTCGTCGCCTAAGCCTTTCACGCCTAGCGTCCATACATATACAAAGTCTTCTTGACCTTTAACCAACGGGGTGAATGGTGAACAGCTTGCCTCATCAGCATAAACAGTAGGCACACCTAAAATACCGATAGCCACTCCCAATACAGCAACTTGTGAAAGTTTCCTTATTGCGGAAACACTTGCTTTCAGCTTCATATTAACTCCTTATTCTTTTAAATTAACTTCAACTCGTTGAGCTAGCTCAACTCCTGGTATTCCAATTTACCAATTCTAGTTAGCCTGCTTTAGACAGGTTGCCCTATAATGAGCAACTCCCATGCCAAGTAACTTAACATGTTGATTTAATTGAATATTTAAAATTTTTTAATACACTTCAATATTTTATACTCTACATTAAGGACATAAATGTCATAGAAACACATCATTACGGATAAAATATGCCATATGTGTCAATGCGCTATATCCTGGTGAGTTAAGTAAATATTCAGTGATGCCCAGATAAACTTTATTCCCTTGCAATGACTCACCTAGTGATAACTTTGCGCTAGGCCTTTTTGCGCATATAAAGATCAGTGATTGTTCCTGATTTCATCTCTGCTGCAAATGAAACCGTCTCTGACAAAGTTGGATGAGCATGGATTGTTAGACCTAACTTATCTGCATTTGTCCCTGTTTCAATCGCCAGCACCGCTTCTGCTATAAGTTCACCAGCATTTGTCCCGACAATACCGGCACCCAATAACTGATGTGTTTGAACATCAAAAATAAGTTTTGTGAGCCCCTCTGTTCGTCCTATCGATAACGCACGCCCACTAGCAGCCCATGGGAATGTTACTTTTTCTATTTCAATGCCTTTAGCTCTCGCCTCATTTTCAGTAAGTCCAGCCCAAGCCACTTCCGGATCTGTATAGGCGACTGATGGAATAGTTAGTACTTGCTCCTCAATATTGCATCCAGCGATTGTCTCCGCCGCTATCTTTCCTTCATGCGAAGCTTTATGTGCCAGCATAGGATGACCAACAACATCACCCACTGCAAAAATATTTGCAACATTTGTACGCATTTGTTTATTCACGTTAATAAATCCAAGCGCATCCACCAATAAGCCTGCATTTTCTGCCCCAATATTATTAGCATTTGGGCGCCGTCCGATTGCCACCAGCACCCGATCATATACTTGTGGCTCAATCGCATTTTCACCTTCAAAAGCTACATGAATTCCATCACTTTTTGGTTCTACACTAACAACCCTAGTTCCCAACATGATCTTCTCAAACCGTTTTTCCATTCTTTTTTGTAGCGGTCTGATAAGGTCTCGGTCGCAATCCGTCATTAAGACATCCGGCCGCTGTACTAGGCTGATTTTTGAACCCAATGCATCATAGACCGTGCCTAATTCCATTCCAATAATCCCACCTCCAATGACTAACATCCGACGTGGTATATCGTACAAGTTCAAAGCATCTGTAGAATCCATAATGCGAGGATCATCTGCAATACCAGGAATTGTGATAGCTGAAGATCCTGTAGCAATAATTGCATAATCAAAATGAATAATTGTTCGGCCTCCATTCTGCATGCTGACTTCAAGCTGATTTGCTGAAAGAAACTGGCCTTGACCTTGCACAGTGGTAACCTGCCGTTGTGTCGCCATAGAATCTAAACCATTAGTCAGCTTTGTTATAACACCTTCAGATTTCCATGCACGGAGCTTCTCCAAGTCTATTTTCATTTCTCCAAAACTAATTCCATGCGGGCTGATTGCTTCTGCTTCAGTAATAACTTTAGCTGCGTGTAATAATGTCTTAGTAGGAATACAGCCCCGGTTAAGGCAGACTCCTCCCATGGTACTTTCACGTTCGACTAAAATAACCTTCTTACCTAAGTCTGCCGCACGGAATGCTGCTGTGTAGCCACCAGGGCCAGATCCTAAGACTAAAACCTCAGTATATAAATTGTTAATGGTTAGTGCCAAATTGGGGGCATTCATGATTTGTTTCCTTAATTTATAAGCACTTAAATGTATTAAATTAATTATGAAAATTTATGGCATTCAACGTCTGCTGATCTGCATGGTAAGAGGATCTCACCATAGGCCCGCAGGCAGCATGGCTAAATCCCATATTCTTTGCTGACTTTTCGAAAAATTCAAAACGACTAGGTTCGACATACCTTAATACTGGCAGGTGACTATCGCTTGGTTGCAGATACTGGCCTAGGGTTAGCATCTCGACTTTATGCCTACGTAGATCCAACATTACATCTAATATTTCTTCATCAGTCTCACCTAGACCAAGCATCAATCCAGATTTTGTGGGAATTAATGGATGCCTAACTTTAAAATCATTTAACAAATTAAGTGAGTGTTGATAATCAGCGCCAGGGCGCACCTGCTTGTACAAACGCGGAACTGTTTCCAGATTGTGATTAAGTACATCAGGCAAATTAGTACCCAAAGAATCTAATGCCACTTGTAATCTACCTCGAAAATCCGGAACCAAAATCTCAATTTTTATTTCTGGAGAAACTATTCGAACGTTCTCGATACACTTTGCAAAATGCCCGGCACCCCCATCCATTAAGTCGTCTCGATCAACACTAGTGATCACAACATAGTTAAGTTTTAACAGGCTTATAGTATGCGCAAGATTCTTTGGCTCTTGTTCATCAGGCGGTAGCGGTCGTCCATGTCCAACATCACAGAACGGGCAGCGACGAGTACATAGGTCGCCCAATATCATGAAAGTAGCAGTACCGCTTGTAAAACACTCGCCTATATTTGGACAAGAAGCCTCTTCGCAGACAGTATGTAGATTGTGCTGCCTCAAAATGTTTATTATTTCTCGATAGCGAGCGCCGCGCGGTGGCTGCATACGAATCCATTCCGGTTTTCTAAGTGGCTCTTGCCAAATTACCTTGATAGGAATACGTGAGGTTTTAGCCGCTCCTTTTTCTTTTAATTTAGTAGATTCATTCATATACAGACAATTCCAATAAAAATTCTAATTTCAATTATTCAACATCGAATCACGCCCAGAAAATATTGCACCTAAATGTAAACGTAGGTCTGAAACACTAGCAACAACTCCTAAATCCCGCATTTGCGTCATTTCCAATCCTTCATAACCACATGGATTTATTGCTGAAAAGGGTGCAATATCCATGTCTACATTTAAACTGATACCGTGATAACAACATCCATTCTTGACGCGAAGACCAAGTGAAGCGATTTTCTTATTATTGACATAAACACCAGGTGCATCTTTGATTCTCTGCGCTACTATTCCATATGTTGCTAACAGTGAAATCAGGGTAGATTCCATATAAAAAACCAGCTGACTCACCGTCATGCGTATACGGTTAATATTTAGCAGCAAGTAAATAATTATTTGCCCAGGTCCGTGATAAGTGATCTTCCCCCCTCGATCAGTCTCGATGAGTGGAATGTCTAGGCGACGTGGCAGACTGACGCCTTTTCTATTCAAACCTAAGGTATAGACCGGCTGGTGTTCCGTTATCCAGATCTCGTCCGGGGTGTCTTTGACTCTATTGTGTGTAAACATCTGCATTGCATGCCAAGTTTCAATATAATCTGTAAAACCTAGCTGTCGTATAACGACATGCCTATATTCTTGGTGATTGGTGTCTAAAAAAAAATTATCAGATATCTGCATTTAACATATCTAATTTCAATATATGACAGGTGCTATTCACCAATGTGTTTCTTGTATTGATCTGCATCCATCAAACCAAGATCACTTTGAGGATTGGCAAGTTTTATCCTCACAACCCAACCTTTTTTGTAAGGGTCATCATTCATTAAATACGGCTCTGCGGATAAATTCTCATTAACCTCAATTACCACACCATTTGCTGGGGCGACAAAATCTGATACCGCTTTACGGGACTCAATACTTCCGCAAGAAACACCTTTAGAAATCATGCTGGTTTTATTAGGAAGATTAATTTCCACAATATCGCCCAATGTATCTTGAGCAAAAAATGAAATCCCTATTAACGCCTCATCATTACTCTCTAATAAAAGCCACATATGATCACTATGGTAAAGTCGATCAGTTGGATAACTCATACGCATTCTCCTAGATAATTTAATTATTAATAAAAATTATCATATTCATTCAAATTAGAAGGGGAAGGTCAGCTGAAAAACCAAGCCTCCCCCATAAACATATTTACAACACTCATCAATGCAACTGACTAAACTCGATTATCTTTAACGCAAAATTTACACGCTAAAATTAACGTTCTATATTTAGCCAAGCCCAGATTTAATTTTTTTACTTAAATGCCCAAGTCAAACCAAGACCGATCTGCCATGCTTTAGCATCCACTTTCGTATTGCCAATACTTTCTGAGTTATTTAATGCAAATGCCACATGACTGTCAGCAGAGATCGTGTTCGTCAACTGATATCCAAAACCTGCAGTGACCTGATCTTCCCAAATGGGCTCAGCATTAGTTGCCTGAAAATACTGTACAAGTGACGGAGACAAAGGAACTGTTGCGCCATTTAAACCCAACCCTGTAGCGCCACCGATGCTAGAACCTACGTTTCTTTTGATCGGATCCCTAGCATGGCTATAACCTAACCTCCATTTAGCCGCGCCAGTTGTAAGCTGTGCCCCAAGTGCAAATACAGTCTGGTCTCTAAAAATGTCTTTATACATATCAGCACTCGACCAATCTTTATAAATTACATCTGCACTTATTAGTAAATTTCCGGTCATTAGCGAACTGTTTGACACCCCAAGCGCAAACTCTTGCGGCTGCTCAACATTCACTGACCAAAAATTTCCTTTACCAGGGCCAATAGGCGAACCATTATCAACAAAGTCTTTATATTTAATCTTTAACGGACTTCGATAATAAGCACCAAGGCTAGTTGCCCCCATATCATATTTCACGCCTAATGTGCCCCTGGCCCCAAAGCCATGTGCTGAAGAGTTATTTGAGGACAACCCCATCTGCAAATAACCATTACCAATAGTGGCTGTACCGCCCACTGATAGGTTATCTGTGAGTTTATAACCAAGACCAACGTTAGCCATAAAAACCAAAAGCTCAGAATTCGGATTCAAACTACCTGATTTATCTCTGAAATCTGAGCCAATACCTGACTGTGCTGTCAACCCTATACCACCCACCAGGTTCTGGCCAAATGCCTGCGTAATAGCGATTGTTGGGATTAAATAGTCAGTAGCAGCTGAGTTAGCTGACCAAGCCACTCCGGTATTCGCTCCGTTATGACTTGCATGAACGTCGGGCTTATAAAATGTAGCCCCAAATGAAAATGTTGTTCCTTCATTATATTCAGTCAAGGTTGCTGGATTACCAAATACAGCAGCGGCCCCTTCCACAGTACGTGCGATACTTGCACCACCCATACCACCTGTTGCAGGCAGCATAGTGTTATTCAAGTCCGTGCCATAGTTTGCTGCATGCGCTACAGGCACAAATAGCGCCGTAACCGTTAATACTAATAGCTTGTTTTTCATTTTCAAACCCCCCTCATTTTTTCCACTAATTTAATTAAATTAATAACTTAAGCTGCAATCATTTCTGCGCTTTGATAAGCGTGCAATTGCTTACCATTTACGATTGCCTTACCCGTTATATTTTGAGCACGAGCTAAGATATCCATTACTGGACAATGCGATTCCACTACTTCAATTAATTGAACTAATGCAGCGTCGCTTGCAGAGCTACTAATTTTTGTTTCATAAACAATATTTTGATAACCAGGTGCTACTGATGGATCAATACTTAGCAAACCGCGCAAATCGAGATATCCTTTCACCTCGACCTTACATTCATCTAATTTAATACCCATAAATGAAGCATACGCAGCAAACATAATTTCCTGACATGTACCTAATGCAACCAACACCAGCTCAACCGGATTCATACCGGCATCGCCACCACCCAACTCAGGCGGCTCATCAATAGTCATTACAGGAAAATCACGAACTTTTGCTGAACATCTAACATCATCTTCCAAATTAGTAGTAGCCCTGAACACCACTTTTGCTGCAGATGGATTACTACTAACCATACCTATCATGTCTGATAGAGCCTTTTTAACTGATTCCTGTGACATAGTGTTTCTCCATATTTAAGTTCTATTTCTTATGTAAAAAATCTTTGCTATAAAATATTGATTTAAGATTTACACGATTTACACACAACTCATTTGTAAATATTTCTACAGTAAAAGTGGTATGGCATCCGTAACCTAGTAATAGCAACTCCTATGCCAAGTGGATAACTATTTGATTTAATTCTAATATTTATATTTGATGACAAATCACGTCAATTTGTTACATTTATTTTGGTCATAAATGTCATTGTAATTTTGAGTTAAATTCAATATGTGCCACATATGACAATTTTCCATGTTTGGATAATTTTCCCTGTTACACGTACTCCATACTTCATTCACAGTGAATAAAGCCCACGCAATAGCGCAGAAAAGATGAAGAAAACCGGACTGGCCGTAGAACTAATTATTGGGTTTTTGAAGGGGGAGAAAATTTTGCCGCTATGCTGATTTTAATGAAGCAACGTTCTACAAATACGAATCAAGTGTTGCAGAATGGAAACAGCTGAAGCGCCGCAAATCCTTGTGCCTGAACGTGAAAATATGGACAACCACAGTGAGCCCTGATAATAGCTGCGGTCGAACACTACCAGCTATTGATGAGCTACTTAGGTATGTACAATGCTTTTTAAGTGATCTTTGCTAACCTAGAGGGCAGGCCAGCAGCATTCTACAAACCGAGATCCAGGATGAATTGTTACAGCAGGATTTGAAAGGCGATACTTCTACAGGCAAGAAAGTGACAGGCAGAAACTAGTCAATTCAATAATACAAATAATCACAATGTAAAATTTATTTCTTTAACTCATTCAACTTTCGATATAAAGTTCTTTGGGTGAGCCCAAGCTTAGCTGCAAGCACTTTTTTACTTTCATTACTTTCTCCAACAGCCCATTGTAAATATCTAGACTCTAATTCAGCCAATGGTAAAATTTCTCCATAAAATTGTGATTGCTCACCTAGCTGAGTTGATTTAGTAATTGACTCAAGTGATTCATCAATTAGATGACATTTCTTTAAAACATCCGTATCCGCAAGAAGAATCGCTCGCTCCAGCATATTACGCAATTCCCTAATATTGCCAAGGAACGGATACTCTTTTAGAAACTCTTTAGCATCATCTAAAAGTGTGAAAGGTTTATCTGCACTTAATCTAAATAATAAGGATTCAGCAATTAAGCAGATATCTTCTTTACGTTCTCGCAACGCCGGCATATACACTGGAAATGAATTTATTCTAAAATATAAATCCTGTCTAAATGTGCCTTCTTCAACCATTTTTTTGAGATTGCGATGAGTTGCACATACCAACCTAAAGTTAGCTCTTAAAACCTCTAAACCACCAACTTTTCTAAAAGTACTGGTTTCAAGTAACCTTAATAACTTCACTTGCTGACTTAGTGGAATCTCTCCTATTTCATCAAGAAACAAAGTCCCGCCATGGGCCATCTCTACCAAGCCTTTTTTCTCTACATGCGCTCCGGTGAATGATCCTTTTTCATGCCCAAACAACTCACTTTCAAACAAGGTCTCAGTTAAACCAGCACAATCAACTATGACTAGGGATGATTTACTTCTCTTGCTCTTTTTATGCACAATACCGGCAATCACCTCTTTTCCGGTTCCAGTTTCACCTAAAAGCAATACTGGAGTATCACTTGTAGCTACACGTTCTATCAGCCCTAACATTTTAATGAAAACTGAACTTTTCCCTACCGCAGATTCAGGGCTAGGTATCGTTGAGATATGCTCTTGTTTACGTAAGGTTTCAATATAATAAGCTGGGTTACCATCTTCACCCAGGATAGGCGTAAGTCCTACATCGACTAGCTCACGGCCACGGGGAGTGTGATGTATATGAAAAACTCGGTGTGTCGACTTGGTTTCTTTAGCCTCTTTTAAAGGGCAGGCCTCCCCTTGTTGATCGCATGGTTTAAGATAATGGTGAGATACTTCATAGCAATGCTTACCATTGATAGGTTTTCCGCCTCCAAAAATTTTCTGATAGGCTAAATTTGATGCAATGATTCTATAATCACTACCTAACACCAGCCTTGGTTCTGGTAATGAGTCTAAAAAACTTAATAGATCTTTACTAATTTCTATATTTTCACTAATTACTACAGCATCGGCCATTTTTACACCTCACACAATTTGACTAACTGATTCTAGTTAGGCAAATTCTTATTTCAATCTTAGTAATCAACGTATGTCCTAATAAAAAAGCATCGCTATATAATCACGTTTAAAATACTAGATAGCCACTACATGATGAATGTATTAATATGAAATTGACTACATTTCCAAGTCTTCAAGTATTGAAGCAATAGCAGCTTTAGTACATTTATCATCCTCATCACCACTAGGGGCACCTGACACACCTATCGCCCCATATAAATTCCCTCCCGCTTCAACCATCATGCCGCCACCGATAGCTAACACTTTCGATATGTGCCTAATTCCGCTCGACTCTTTACCACTTTGGGTATTGGATGCGAACTGACTCGTATTAGTTTTAAAACTAACGGCAGTCCAGGCCTTGTTCGTTGCAGATTCAACTGTATGCATGCCAGCAAACCTATCACGCAAAAGTACTTGTATCTGCCCTGTACGATCTATTACCGCTACCGTAACTTGATAGCCTATGCTCCTGCATTCTTTCATTCCGGCTAATGCTGCTTTTAATGCTGTTTCAGGAGTCATCAACTTAATGTTATAACTGGCCTCCTCTGCATTGACATTGCCATGAATCACAAGAGCTAATCCAATAGCGATTAATATTCTGTATAAATGTCTCAAAATTACTCCTCTTTTTCATCAAATTTCAGATAGGATTACTTAATTATTAATGCTGCAATTAAATGATTAATCCAGGGTTACCTTCTACGCCGATGATCCGTGGTGTATTCGGTTTACGTGGTGATACAGTCTTTTGAGCCCTTAACCAATCTGCAACAACATCCCATACTGGCTCTCCGGCCGCGCCTTCTGAAACCGGAGCCCAGCCGGCAACCTTGTAAGATTTATTTGCCTCAATTAGCTTTCCATTCAAACGCATATCTTGGATGCGTTCCCCTATCTGAGCATTAGGGTCAATAGAGTATGTCATGCCGCCAACCCTGACCATATCGCCACCTTGCTGGTAATATGGATCGGGATTGAATAAATTGTCTGCAACATCCTCCATGACCGATTTAATAGTGCTACCACTCATATCAGTTACCGTACTATAAGAATATGTAGTAGCAGTCTGATCCATGAGATGCTCCATCAGAATGTCGCTATTGGGCAATAAAGTCGTTCCCCAACGGAAACCGGGAGAGAATGCGATCTCAGCCCCCTTAACATCCATTAGGGCATCGATAATTAACTGATCAAAAGTGCCATTGAAATTCCCTCGTCGATACAACGTATCCTGTGTCACAGCCAACTTTTCATTTAGCTTCATTTCAAACGGAGATCTGATTTTATCAATGAGGGCTTCCATCGTTTTATCCGCTGGAAGGAAATTAGAGAATACTGGCAATAATCGATATTTAAACCCCTTAACCTCGCCGGCACGCACATCAAAATCAAGCACCCCAAGAAATTTACTGTTACTTCCAGCATTTGTAACAAGAGTTTTTCCTCCGGGATTTTCTACAATGGTGGGTACAGGCATCCCATCATGAGTATGCCCCCCCATGATTGCATCGATACCACGAATACGAGATGCTAATTTAAGATCAACATCCATACCGTTATGTGAAAGTAAAACAACGACCTTTGCACCTTTTGACCTGGCTTCATCAACCATTTTTTGCATATTCTCTTCCTGAATGCCAAAACTCCATTCAGGTACCAAGTAGCGCGGGTTTGCAATCGGCGTATAAGGAAATGCCTGCCCAATGATTGCAACCGAAACTCCGTTCATTTCTTTCAAAACATATGGGCTAAATACCTGATCACCAAAATCAGTGGTCTTGATGTTTTGTGCTACGAAATCCACCTTTCCTTTAAAATCATTTTCTACAATTTCCTTTACCCTCTTATCACCGAGTGTCATTTCCCAGTGTGCAGTCATGACATCTACGCCTAGCTCTAAGCAAGCATCAACCATATCTTGCCCATTAGTCCAAAGGGCTGTCGCAGAACCTTGCCATGTATCTCCACCATCTAATAACAAAGCTCCAGGACGAGTTGCCTTAATACGCTTAACTAGTGTTGAAAGATGGGAGAATCCACCTACTTTTCCATATGTATGTGCAGCTTGTTCAAAATTAATAGTAGAAAATGCATATGCATCCGATGTGTTTGGCTTCACACCCATATAACTAAGTAACTTTTCCCCAACTAAATGAGGTGGTCGCCCGAATGCTTGGCCAACACCTAAATTTACTGTCGGTTCTCTAAAGTAAATCGGTTTTAACTGGGCATGACAATCTGTAAAGTGAAGTAGATGTACATTACCAAACTTGGGTATATCGTAAAGATGCTCACTTAGAGGGTTAGCTAAAATACTTTTTGCATTTAGCATTAACCCTCCAGCTGCAGCTATACCCATTACCTGCATAAATTCACGGCGATTTATTGACATCTTAATTCCAATATTGATTAATATTTATTCAAGTAATTTTGCATTATTGATTTACAGGTGATGCAGGATCCAACAGCAGAGCCATTACATCTTTGATTTGTTGTTCATCCAAAATCCCAGAATGTCCAAAACGAGGCATACTTGAACAATCTGTATACGCCTGAGAATTATAAATTTTTGCCCATGTATACTTAATTACTTGCTCGCTTGAACCATGTGCCTTTACATAGTTGTAAAGTGATGGTCCAATATTTCCGTAAGATATCTCGCTCTTAGTAATATTATGACAAGCGTAACAATTGCCGCCATTTACCCCACCAAGCGGATCTGATGATTGAAATCCACGGCCATTCTGAGCAATTTTCTCGCCATTTTTCCAATCTCCTATATAGATTCCATCAGATGGATATTTCACTGTTTTCATCTGACTATCCTGAATCAGTGCAGCCATTTTCTCCGGCCTCTCCACAGGGTATTCGCTGCAAATTTTTTGCACCTCATCCTGACTTAAGACACGCTCCACTGTTGCTGGGCCTTTAGAAATAAATTCAGATTTAAGTAATGTAAGCATAGTCTGACCGTAATCAGTTTTAATAGCCGCAGTAGTGCAGCCTGTAATAATTATAGAAACCAACAGTCCCATGAGCATTTTTTTCATAAATTCCCTTATCGCTTAAGTGCCGGAGCGTCATAAACTCCACCATCAGCATTTTTTGCTAAAAACATTATTAATGCCGTCATAGAGTCGGATGCATAGACGGGTTCCGGAAATCTCTGCTGGCGTAAACAATCGCTCAGCCTATGCTGCATAGACCTAACCTCTCCTTGAGATACTCGATATGCAGGCCATGTCGTATATGTTTTCTGGGCATCCAGCTTATTCAGAAGATTAGGCAACTCTTGTAATCGGATTCTTTTTTTATCTGCTGAGTGACACGTAGCACATGAAAAATCATGTGTACCTGCACGATAGAAGAAAAATCTTTTACCTATCTCATACGACTCTTTTTCAAGTGGATGCTTATTAGAAACATTCATCTTCATACCTCTGGATTCCGAAGTAATATAAGCAACCAAAGCCTCAATATCAGAAGCGTTTCCCACTGATCCAAATGGAACCTTCACTGCCTGCTCATGACTTAAACCTTGAAGCGTTTTACGGCAATAAACCAAGCGCTGCTCAAGATCCATCACTTTATTAACATCACTGAAATATCTAGGCAATTCAACATAGGCTCCCTTAACAACGCCTGCGCCTTTACCTAAGTCGCATTGCTCAAGAGATACGTTTTTCGGCGCTATTTTTTTCTTCCATAACTCCTCTCCTCGCATCTCCCATAACTCAGCTGGGTTACCATCAGCCAATAGCTCGCGATATTTTGAAATCTCATCTGTGGATGAACTTTCAGCAAAGGCATAGCCATTCATCTGGATAACAAAAATTGTAAAAATAATTTTACTGAAAACATTCATAACGGATTCCTTATAGAAGTAATGCCTGAATTAGCAAGTACTAATAATCAGTTATGAAATTATTGCTGAGTCAGTACGAGTGTCACCTAAGTTATCAACCCAGGTAACATTTAACTTGCCACCTTTTACCCCGCCTTTAAATTTAAAGTGTAAAAATGGATCTTTAGACACAGATATACCCATTACCGCATCCAAGACTGTCTTGCCTTCATATTGTGCGATAAGAGTTTTAATAAAATGAGGCGGAATAATTTCCCCTGCCTGGTCTTTGCGTAAACCTGTTTCCATGTCGTGCCTGATCAGCACTTTAACCTCTACCTTGTCACCATTTAACACTGCACGTATGCGCATTGGATCTGCCATAAAATACTCCTCTAGAACTTAATTAATATTACGATTGGCTAATTAGCCGCCACATCCACCAAGTGTTACCTTGATTTCCTTGCTGGCGAGAAACCATTTTCCATCGGCTTTAACGACGGCATAAACATTTGATGTGCCCCCCATCTTCACGCGCGTAGTAACTGATGCCTCCGTACCCTCTGGAATATTGAAAGCAGCTGATAATGGACTTGGGTTCTTTTCAACAAGAATTGCCATGTACTCAGTATTTGGAATGACGCTAGACACCGAGACTGGAACCACAGCACCATTTTCTGCAATTTCAGCACTGATAACTGCAACATCACTGCTTACTGTATATTTATCGACTCCTAATTCTTTAAGCGCGTCTGCTAAATTTTTCGCATCAAAACTCTTTGGCATCCACTCCGCACCAAAAACATTTAATGATCCAAATAAACCGCCAGCAAGCCCCAGCCCTAGCACTGAAGTCATTCTTAAAATATCTCTTCTACTTTGATTCATAAATCACTCCTATCTGAAATTTAATAAAGGCACCCAAGCCAAAGTTGACATCAATTAACCGGTACCCAATGAACTAGCCTGTAAACTTGGCCGGCTTACTACTTAACCTCTTTTAAAATCCAATTAACCAATAACTTAATATCGTCATTACTGACTTGCGCCTGTGCCGGCATCAGCGTTTCACCCCAGTTACCAGCTCCACCCTTTCTTACTTTTTCAATAAGCCGTGCCTCGGCACCTGAGTCGGACTTGTATCTGGCAGAAATTTCAGTAAAACCAGGCCCTACAATTTTGTTAGCCACACCATGACAGAAGAGGCAGTTATTCTTTTTGGCCAGACTCAATCCATCCGTTTTGACAGAAGAATCCTTATCTGTTTGAGATAATATATTTTGTGTTTCCTGCTCCTGTTTTATCAAAAATCCTATCGGTGCAGTCATGGGAGGACGCGTGGTATCAACACCTCGAACCGCTCCAAATATACGATTCTGTTGTTGGACATTACCATGTGCATTTCTAGCCAGTTCAGGCAAAGTTGATTTCACCTGCGTCTGAACTGTGCAATCTTTCATACATGCAACACTTCTAATATCAGGCTTACCATTCACATCCCACATTCCATGATTCATAGTCATGCCATTTCGATTAGGCATTAGTTTCTGCACGTCTGAGATATTCTGATCTGACAATATGAAGTCATCGGGGATAATCTCGGCCAGATTCAGAATGTATGCCGTTACCGCAAATACCTCATCATTAGAAAGGGATTTTGGCGCTGTCCATGGCATTGCGCGATGGATGTAATCCCACAAAGTGGATAAAGTAGAAACTTTCATCAACGTTGTTTTCTGAGGCTGTTTATTACCTACTAATGCCGCCACTCGACCCGTTAAAATATCTTCTTTAGTTGTACCACCCACAATAGGAGTAAATACTTCATTAGACTCACCAAAAGTTCCATGGCAACTAGCACATCGCCCCTCCCATACCTGCTGCCCTTTTGCTACACTTCCAGAGCCTTTCGGAAGTCCTTTGAAATCAGGACGCACATCAATATCCCAAGCAGCAATTTCCTGCTCAGTTGCTGCACGTCCAATATTCGAATATTTATCCGCATATACAGAGCTGCTTATTAGCAATAAAACCACTGCAAAGGTTCGATTAATAAACTTGAACATTTGACAGTTCTCCAGATTCAGCAACTTTCCATGATTGGATTGCATTATTGTGATAGATTGACCTGGTACCGCGAACTTCCCTAAGCTCATTAATTTTTGGCTGTACGTAACCAGTGTCATCTATTGCTCTCGACTGCAACGTAGCTGGTGACCCATCCCACACCCAGTCAATATTGAACCTAGTTAAACACTTCGATAACACCGGAGTCTCAAGGCGGGCCACGCTCCAATTTCGTCCGCCATCAACTGATACATCAACACGTTTAATTTTTCCGCGGCCAGACCAGGCTAAGCCAGTTATATTGTAGAACCCCTTATCTAACAACATTTGTCCTGCTGAAGGAGATGTAATAACTGACTTGCATTCTTGGATCGAGGTATATTGGCGAAACGATCCGTCTGGCATTGCATCTATGTAGTGAATGGCCTCATCCTTCGTCCCATATGGCTTATCTCCCACTTCTATACGACGCAGCCACTTGACCCAGGAAACCCCCTGCACACCAGGCACGACTAGACGTAATGGATATCCATTCTCCGGCCTTAGCATTTCACCATTCATACCCCAAGCTACGATTACATCATCAAGTGCGCGATCAATTGCAATTGTTCTGGTCATTCCGGACCCATCAGCGCCTTCGGCAAGAATGTATTTTCCATTTTGTTTATCGTAGCCACAGTCTTCCAACAGAACAGATAACAGTACGCCCGTAAACTCACTACAACTAAGCATGCCATGTGAGTATTGAACTGTAGGTACTGCAACATTCCCCCACTCCATGGCAGTATTTGCTCCACACTCAATAAAGTGCATTCGCGAAACTGAAGGCAGCCGCATCAGATCATCCATTGTATAAACCTTGGGATGCTTTACGAGGCCATTAATCATGAAGCGATGCTTACTTGGGTCAATATCTTGCCAACCCTGGTGATGGCGCTCAAAATGCAAACCGCTTGGTGTAATAATGCCAAACAGCCCTTGCAATGGCGCAAATGAAACCGACGCTGCAGAGACCCTGGTTAACCCTGGCGACTCCCGGCGTAACAAATTGGTTTCATACTTGGAAGGCATACCATAAGCATTAGTGACAACAGGCTTTCCAAGCGTTACCGAGTGTTCTGGTAGCGATAAAATATTTGGATCTCCAATAAACGCATTATTTTTAACAGACCCCGCCATTGCAGTCGCACTTGCCAAGCCTGCACTTGCTGCTAAAAAGCTGTTTATCAGAAAACCACGCCTTGTTTCATCCATGCCATTAGTAGTAATTTCATGTGCCAATTTAGGATCCACGAAGTTTTCTGGCGCAGTTAGAATTCGACCCGTTTTTCTTATTTCATTAGTCATGCATATACCTTTTAATTACAGATTACTTTATTCCCGAACTTGATCGGGCTGCACCTACATAGGCAACTCTTATGCCAAGTAATATAAGTAATTGATTTTAAATATATTTTACAATTAGGTTACATATTGAAATAATTTGTATCTTATTTCCAAGTCATAAATGACATAAAAACTATTCATTACGAAAGTGGATGCGCCATATCTGGCAATTTGTGTTTATTGTTAGCTATCGCTATATAAACAAACCATTACGGCGCAGTGAAGAATTGGCTAGGAACTTAAATAGTTAGCCATTGAGACGGCAAGATGCCTAATATTCGTTGAGATTGCTGTCAATAACGGTATTGGAATTGATTCAGGACTGAAATCTTTAACAGACAACTGAGAGAGTGAATCCGGATCCATTTTGGATGATTGCGCCTTTTCGCAAATACCCCTCCAGCACAACTCAGGATATTGCTGACAAGACTGATTGACCATGTCTGATGCATGCGTACTTTCATGCACAGCGCGCACACTATTTCGAACATCATCGCCCTAAGCGATAGGTATACTCAAAAGAAACCATGAATCATCATAGCCTGGAGGAGTTAGCATTACTCATAAGTAAGCATAGTGATATGACCGAAGATCTTAAATTACGGGCACAAAAAACGTCGCTTTGGAAATTGCTGACAAAACTGATTGTGAAGCCATTATTGGCTTTGAAGCAGCTTCGCCACACATGGCCAAAAACCGCTTCCGCCCATTTAGCATGAGTTCTTAAATCATCTACATATGTGTTGCCAAGCAACATTGTTTGACCCAGGTGTAACATAGCCTGGTTATTGCCGCCTTTAATCCGGCAACACCGTTCGGCTATAGCAAGCCTGACATTATGTAGAATTAAACAATAGGAACAGTGTCTTTAAAAGATGCACGTTGCATCAAGCGTTCATAATGCGCTGCCAATACCGGGTAATCCTGCTGCCACACAAAATCATCCTCAAATCGCAACCCGATATAGCCTAAGGCGCATGCGACTGCAATATCGGCGATGCTAAGCCTATCCTCGTAATAGAACTCACGATCACCCAACTCATCACTAAGTGTTCTAAGCCCACGGTGAATTTTGCCGAACTGCCGCGCGACCCAATCTGCGTATTGCAACTCTAAAGGTCGTTTTTTTCGCTCGGCAAAGATTGCTAATGCAGCATCCATAACACCTTCAGCAAGTGCCTCCCAGCGCTTAACTTCAATTCGACCAAATAGCTCCTTTGGCACCAGCTGCCCAATCTCACTTACCTCATCGAGATACTCAATAATTACACGCGAGTCAAATAAAGCTTTGCCATTTGGCAGCATCCAAACCGGCACTTTTCCTAATGGATTGATGTTCGTAATTATGGTGTCTTCATTCCATGGTACCTCCACCACCATTTCAAACGGAACTTGTTTTTCAATTGCTGTAATACGTACTTTACGTGCATATGGACTTGTGAGCGACATATACAATTGTTCTTGTTTTCTAGACTGCATTGCTGAACTTCTCCGTGATAAAACTGTACCTATTTATGCATTTCTGAATATGGTCTCCCAGATATTTAGAAATCATATTAAGCTAGCAAAAAATTAAACTTCGCAATCATCAACAATCTGCGCGGCCTCTAGCCACATGATGTTAATAACGTTAACAGCCACCTGAGTCATGTAAAACTACCTACATCACTTTATTGTTATATAGCCATAGTGGAGGTGATTGCGATTTCTACCTTAGCCGATTTATAAATACTTCCGGCACGACTTCCTGTTCTACAAAACCCCAGTACAGGTTTTTCAGCTATAGCAAATAACGCCGAAAATGCACCCACTTGGGCAGGTAGCATATTGTTAGCTATTACAGGCATATAAATATAGGTTAATCCGTTCTGTTCCGCAGCCAATCTAAGCTGAGCGCTTTTAGGTTGGCTATCTCCGCCTTCATGGTCTGGATGATGATTGATAATCGTTTTAAAACCCAATTTAGCAATTTCTAAAATATCGTCTACACTAATTTGAGAGCCTGTACTAAAACTTTCAGATAGCTTGGTAATTTGCATGGGCATATTATTTTGGGATTAAGTATTACAAATCTGCTGACTCAGAACTTGCATTACAGCCAAAGCTGATTGGCTAGAGATACGATAAATAATACTTTTGCCATCTCGACGGGTTGCTACCAATTCAGCCTCACGTAATACGGTGAGTTGCTGTGATAGCGTAGGTTGCCTAATATCCAGAATTGCCTCTAACTCACCTACTGACTTTTCTCCCTGCGATAACTGACAAAGCAGCATCAATCGATCTGGGTTTGCCATAACTTTCATTAGACTACAGGCACTGTCTGCAGACCTGCGTAACTCATCAAAATTTATTTCTTTTGTTTCGATCATATTTTAATAATGACTAATTAATATTTTTATATTATATTTATAAACATATTATTATTCAATATATTTATCAATTACCAGGATTTTAAAATGATATTTAAACAAATGTTTGACTCTGAATCATCAACACTTACTTATTTGCTAATAGATGAGGTTACACGTGAAGGAGCATTAATTGACCCCGTTGTCAGCCACACTAACGACTACATTGAATTAATTAACGCTATTAACTGTAAATTAAAATATTCACTGGAAACGCACGTGCATGCTGACCATATAACAGCTAGCGGCAAACTTAGAGAAATACTGGCTATTCAAACAGGTGTTAGTGAATTATGCGGCGCAGCCACGGCTGATATTCAATTGAATGACAACGATGTTTTGACATTGGGCAGCCAAGAAATCAAAGTCATCGCAACCCCAGGACACACAATAGGTAGCATGTGTTTCCTATGTAATGAGCGTCTTTTTACAGGTGACACTCTATTAATTAACGGGTGCGGGCGGACTGATTTCCAAAGCGGGAGCGCTGCCAGCCTGTTTGATAGCATCACACAGAAAATTCTGACGCTCCCAGACGAAACGCTTATATATCCAGGACACGATTATAATGGACGTCGAGTCAGCTCTGTAGCCCAGGAAAAAGCAACGAACTCACGCATAGCGGGTAAATCAAAAAATGAATTTGTAGAATTCATGAATAATTTGAACTTACCCAAACCCAAATTAATAGATGTTGCTGTTCCAGCAAATCGCATGTGCGGGATTCCCGAAGAAGACCTTCCACAAGGCTAGGTAATTTGGGGTTAAATAATTCAAGTCAACATTGTTCACCAAACAACTTGTGACGAAAATGACACTTACACTTCCGTAAGTTAGCGTCCATATGTCATTTGCAGCATTTTTCTGGCATAAGAAAGATGCTGCAAATACCAATCAACATCATATTGTCCAGCAATATCAATATGTTATCCATAATGGCATGAAGTTTGCTATTTCTTAACTTAAAAGCGCAATTACCTACAAATATTTTCGTATTTGTTACTCTTTGAAATCAAAGAATTACACTAAAGCTGCACAACCTGAGTAATAGGATAACTTTAGAAATTAGCTTTTTATCTAGTAATAACAATATTAATTTAGCCAAGGAAATTGTTAATGGAAGCCACTAATCAGAACTTAATGAATGCAGCCACAAACTATGATGTTGTCGTTATCGGCGGTGGTTCTGCTGGTATTGCTGTAGTAGCAAGCCTACTAAAACGCCAGCCCAATTTAAACATTGGCATCATCGAACCAAGTGACAAACATTATTATCAGCCAGCTTGGACATTGGTAGGCAGAGGCGTATTTGACATTAAAAAAACGATGCGCCCTATGAACACCGTGATTCCTAAAGGGGCATTTTGGATTCGCGCAGAGGCAGCTGCAATTGAGCCGGAAACAAATAGTGTCACATTAGCTAATGGTAAGTCTGTTCACTACCAACAATTAATTGTGTGCCCAGGTTTAAGACTCGCTTGGGATAATATAGATGGCCTTGTAGAAACTTTAGGTAAAAATGGCGTTACCTCAAACTATCGATATGACCTTGCTCCATATACATGGGAGTTAGTTTCAAAATTAAAGAGTGGCAATGTCATCTTTTCACAACCACCTATGCCAATTAAATGCGCAGGCGCTCCTCAAAAAGCCATGTATTTGTCATGCGATCATTGGTTGCGTGAAGGGGTTCTAAATAAAGTTAATGTCGAATTTAACAGCGCAGGTTCGGTGTTATTTGGTGTCGCTACTTTTGTGCCGCCATTAATGAAATATATTGAAAAATATAAAGCCAAACTTGTATTCAACTCTACTTTGGTTAAAGTTGATGGCTCAAGGAAGTTAGCTTGGTTTGATATAAAAGATGAGGCTGGGAACATTCAACGTCAAGAAAAACATTTTGATATTCTGCATGTTGTACCTCCACAAAAACCCCCATGTGTTGTGCGTAACAGCACTCTCGCTGACGCAGCAGGATGGTGTGAAGTTGATCAACATACTTTACAAAGCCCACGCTATTCAAATGTATTCTCTTTAGGTGATGCTTGCTCTGCCCCTAATGCTAAAACAGCAGCAGCAGCCCGTAAACAGGTAGTCATTGTCGCCAAGAATCTTTTGTCACTCCGTGAAGGCAACCCATTAACTGCAAAGTACGATGGATATGGCTCATGCCCGCTAACGGTAGAAAACGGAAAAGTTATTTTGGCTGAATTTGGTTACGGTGGAAAGCTATTACCTACCTTCCCTTTTAACCCAACAGTTCCTCGCAGCTCTGCTTGGTTTTTAAAAGCCACTCTATTACCTTGGGTCTATTGGAACTGCATGCTTAAAGGGCGTGAATGGCTTATAAAATCGACACCACAATAACAATAGGCAATTTTCACTTATTGCAATAGAGTTAATCCAACGCGAATCTCAATGCAATAAGTCAGGCCGCAAGATATACAATGCCTAGTCAAACGAATCAAATCAGGACGGGAATTCTAGAAAACTGGAAACAGTTCAGTTTACTCGTACTGATTAATGCGTTCGTTGGAGCAATGGTTGGAATGGAGCGTGCAATCCTGCCAGCTATTGCCGAACAAGAGTTCAGGATGGTGGTACATACTGCCATTTTGGCTTTCATTGTAGTGTTTGGTGTATCTAAGGCGCTAACTAATTACTTCGCCGGTCGCTTTTCCGATGTATACGGACGGAAGATCATACTTGTTATAGGTTGGTTAATTGCAACACCTGTACCATTCATGCTGATGTGGGCGCCATCCTGGAACTGGGTGCTATTATCAAATCTTTTTCTAGGGGTGAGCCAGGGCCTCACTTGGTCGACAACCGTTATCATGAAGGTTGATCTTGCCGGACCTAAATGCCGTGGACTCGCAATGGGAATCAATGAGTTTGTAGGCTACCTTGCAGTTGGCATCACGGCTTTTTCCACAGGCTGGATCGCAGCAAATTATGGACTTAAGCCAGAACCTTTCTATCTAGGGATAATATTCATATTTGCAGGGCTAATACTATCTATAACCTGTGTTCATGAAACACAACATCACGCAAAACATGAGACCTCATTACACCCGCTCCATCATCATTCTATTATACCGTCGCAACGCACAATCTTTTGGAACACGACTTTATACGACCGCAATCTATCTTCCGTAAGTCAAGTTGGATTTGTTAACAACATGAATGACGGTGTGGCTTGGGGTCTATTCCCTCTAGCGTTTGCTGCTTCTGGTTTAGGATTAATCCAAATTGGATGGCTGGCAGCAATCTATCCTGTAGTTTGGGGAGTATGCCAATTATTTACTGGGGCACTTTCTGATCAAGTTGGCCGCAAATGGTTAATTGTTATAGGCATGTGGGTACAAGCACTAGGAATTTTCTTGATAGCGTCCAGCCTAGTGTTTACTGCATATTTGATCGGTGCCGTTTTACTCGGAATAGGCACAGCCATGGTCTATCCAACACTGCTCGCAACCATTGCTGACATTGTGAATCCAGCCTGGCGTGCTTCTGCAATTGGTGTATATCGCCTCTGGCGGGACTTAGGTTATGCAGCCGGAGCATTAATCTCAGGAATCGTCTCAGACCTATTTGGCTTGACGAGTGCATTATGGCTGATTGCAACAATAACCTTATTATCCGGAACTATCGCCGCATTCAGAATGGAAGAAACTCTTCGGTTTGACCAGAAATAGATACCCAAAATATCATATTGCAGACAATAAACTTGGTTAATCATCAAGCAATGAGAATAGAAGATATCCTCATCGTTTCTGATAACTCTTTTAGCGCACAATACATTTGAGGCAGCTCTAAAATATCCATTCCCCAGCAGGTTTGATTGCACTACTGGGCGTACTGGCAATGTCTGGTGCCGCCAGTTACCTGGCTCACCGATACCAGTTTGTTTTATTAGAGCAAGTTATATAAGAAATTATCAGGCTTGCGTCTGGTACTCAATATCCCCAATCGCGATAGATATGGTTATCAAAGACACCCCTCAGCAATCACAGATTCAGGCATGCTAACTGTATTGCGGCCTATATTCACGCAATAAGATTAATCCATAAACAGTCAGTTCGTAAGTGTATCCAACTGGCATCATAGGCATAAAAACCAAAGGTTTTCTGGAGACATAGCCTTTTAAAACCATGACCTCAACCTCATTAAGGGCTGATGCGAGATTTGTGAATTTTCCATTGAATACCATTTCTAAGCAATGAATCTCATCTTCAGATAACGCCGCTGACTTATCCATATACTCAGGCTCTCAATGAAATTTTATTCAGCCGTTAGTATAGCCCCGCGCATTCATTTAAGGGTGAATGTAAAAGAACTCAGCCTGGATATTTAAACGCATACACAGCGAATTCGAAGTTACGTATTTATTCTGAGAAAATACATACCCTGGAAAAACCCTGAATTTAACTGTTCAGGGCTTTTTCAGGACTGCTTTTTTATCGCGATGTATGAACATCAGGTTGCGTACGTATACGAACGTGCCGGGTAACTGGCCAAGAATGATCACTGGTTCAACCCGATGAATGCCATACGCCAGAACGATGAGGCCGCCAATCAGGCTAAGGTACCAGAAGCTCTCCGGAATCACGCTCTTCTGGTGTTTTTCGCTATGAATCCATTGCACGATAAAACGCATCATGAACATGGACTGGCCTAACAAGCCGACTATCAGCCATATCAGATCAACGGTATTCATGCCCGTAAAGTATTTGCCCCATTCTGAAGTTAGGTGGCTGAGGTAGTAGCCTAATCCGTGATGCATCACTACTCCTCGCTTACCACTGGGCGTTTGGCGCGGCGAAGCAGCCAGAGCATTCCGACCAGGTCAACTATACCGACCATTAAGCGGTCAATCGTGCCATACTTTGACTGGCCATGCTCTCTTGCCCGATGATTCACGGGCACGGATACCACACCACCGCCCCGGCGCTGAACGAGGGCGGGAAGAAACCGATGCATGTGGTCGAAATACGGCAGGTCAAGAAAAGCGTCACGCCTGATCAATTTAAGGCCACAGCCAGTATCAGGGGTTGAGTCATTAAGTAACCGTGAGCGGACACCATTAGCTACAATTGAAGAAACGCGTTTAATCCAGCTATCCCGTCTTGCATGGCGGCGATTGCCGCCTACCAGATCAACACCTTCCTTAAGTGCCGATATCAGCATTTTAATATCACCCGGATCATTCTGACCATCGCCATCCAGAGTAACGACCCAGTCGCCTTTTGCAGCTTTGATACCGGTTCGCAATGCTGTACTCTGACCACAGCTTTTTGCATGATGAATCACCCTGAGCCTGGCACTTTGTACCTTTGCTTCAGCCAGGCGGCTTGCTGTATCGTCTGTGCTGCCATCATTCACATATACAATTTCGTAATCTACTGTTCCGGCCAATGCCAGCTCTATTTCCTGAATCAAAGGCACAATATTTTCTGCCTCGTTATGCACAGGGACAACTACACTAAGTAAATTGATAGACTCATTCATACCTTACACTCATAAAATTATTAAAAACATCCTGCCTGCCCACGACAATCAAGCAACGCATCATGCTCACTGCAATGACGATGATTCAGTGACAAGCTGAACCAAATCCAAATACAGCCAGGGTGCCGTCTTTTTTTAAATAGGGCTTAAATTCTTTAATCAGGCACTTTGCCTGCGGCTGAATCTTTGCAATATCCGAATCTTCAACCAACAGCATGGCATTACCTGCTTTCAGAGATTCCAGCTTTACATCGTCAATGATTGGAATGTTCCGCTTGGCATAATAAATCAGCCTTTCATCCAGATCCACATAACCATAAATCGGAACATTATCTACATTGCCAGCAAACCAGTCTTTGATTAAAGGCAGAGCTTCGTAACGATAATGAAACATTTTTGCTTCTGCAACCGCATAAAAAGCAGCATAACCTGCCGGCAGCAGAATGCCTACAATGAGCAGACAGCGCCGCAGGCGCGGGCCTGCATTTGAAACCAGCTCGCCCAGCCTGCTCCCAAGCAGAATAGCCACTAATGGGTAAACAGGAAGCAGATATTTAGCATGCTTGTCGCTGAATGCGGTATAGATCAGGAAAGGCACAATGAACGCGATGCACAGGGAAACGGTGACATCGTTTTTTTTCCAGCGCAGCCATACTGCAACCGGTGCAATAAATAATAATAGGCTGGCGGGGAAAAAATCTGCTACCAGCCATAAAAGGTAGTTATAGAAAGGCTCACCCGAAGAACCATAAACCTTGTTGACCATATCCGTATGGACTGTTGCACCCCAGATATCGAACCCCATCTGCCAGGTCACGGCCACATACCATGACGATCCGACAAGCAGAAAAATTACCCAGCCCAGCGGATCACGCAGGGCTTGCCACTGGCGCGGCTGACGCTGATATAACGCATCAAACAACAGGGGTACGGTTACAAACAAAAGCGCTATCGGGCCTTTGGCAAGCACAGCTGCACCCAGTAAAAAATAACTCAGCAGCAGCCACTGTCGTCCGGCGTTTTCATGCGTATATTTCAATGCCGATAAAAGCGAACTGAAACAAAGCGCAGCTAACAGCATCTCAATACCCGCCCTGCGGCCAAGCATCGCAAAGCCTGCGTTTGCGATCAGAATCTGCAAGGTAAACAGGGCAGACCATGCGCCAAATTGACGGAGTGCATAACGGTACGCCAGAAAGGCAATCGCGGCAGCTGATAAAGCGGATGGAATACGCACAGTCCATTCATTCACGACGCTAAACAGAAAAGAAGTTGCAGCAGCGGCCCAATAAATTAAAGGGGGTTTGGTGATATAAAGCTCACCATTCAATTCAGGCAATAACCAGTCCCCATTGGCAATCATGTTGGCAGCCGGCACGGCTCTGCGGGCTTCGTTATAGGTCAGCAGGGGAAGATCGCCCAAGCCCCAGAAAAAGACAGCCGCACCAAGCAGCAACGTCACGGATAGCAGCATGATAAACAGAGGCTCCCGATATGACCCGGTATATGCTGATTTCATTTATTCATTTCCTTTACACAACTCGCCCTCTGGCTCATACAGCTTCTGTCAATCTCGTGGGATGCAACCTTTGCAGCACCGGAATTATAAAAATCGATATTGAGTTTTGCGGCATTCACGCTTAATCCAACAAAACCAAACCCCTCCCGGAAGAAACGCAAATCTTTAGAGCTTGCTTTCTGCGCGCTCAACTTCCTGCCACCGGCGCCATCCACGATATAGACCGGTTCCTTATCCTTGACGATCAGCTGCTGGTTATGATCGTGCCCCGACAAGTAAAAATCAACATTCGCATTCTTCATGGCAGCGATCAACATAGGCGCAACATCGCTCTTATCTGCATAGTGCTTGCCATAAGACCTGAGGGTGTGATGACCTATAATAGCTTTCCATACAGGCTGTACCGGGTTTTCCATAAATTGCTTGCGGATATAATCCACCTGTACCTGCAATTTATCCGCCGGCACGTTTGTATCTATAAAGACCAGCCTAAGCAACGGCCGCCCATTGGCAATTCCGAAATCGTAATGGTAATAGGAGTCAGGCATATGCCAGCGTTTTGAACCAAGCGCTTTTCTTGAGTATTCGATTTCCGGATGAATTTTACTTCCTGAGTGAAGGTCATCATCATGATTGCCTAAGATTGCATAAAATGGCACTGCGTTAAGGTATGCGCCCGTATAAACTTCTTCAAACATTTTTTTCCATGCCGGGCTTTTCACTGTCAGCGGTTCATCAATATAAAAATTATCACCCAGCAATATGACAAAATTGAGATTCTTATTTCTCTCCGCAACTTGCTCCATGGCCCTGGCGACTTCCATCTGGTCCCCCTCCCCGGTTCCCTGGTCTCCAAGCGCGAAAAAGTTGATTTCATGCGCAACATCCGGGTTTATTGGGGTGTAACTAATCGCGGCGGGAGAAAATTTGTGCTGTGTGGCAAAGAAAATAAAAATAATAAGCACTGCAAGCAGCAGTGCCGGGATTAACCATCGCTTTTTAAGCATGGGAGAAAACCCGGTCAGTAGATTTTTTATCATTTTTTTGATTACAAACATGGGTTAAATTTATGTACATGCAGATTATAATAAACTAAATTAATTGAATTTATAGGGCTCGTTCCATGAAAGTCTCAATCGCCAGTTCATTATGAATGAGTATCCACGGAGCGTGATTAATGCAATTGCTAATACAGATACTTCACGCAATAACTTTATTACCCATGCAATAATAAGGCCAACTCTTAGCAATGTTACTGCTGAGAGAGGTATGCGGGATTTTTCGGGAGTGATTAATTGAAAGTTCTTGTAACCGGAGCAGCAGGTTTTATCGGCATGCACGTTGCCCGCATTCTCCTGGACCGTGGCGACGAAGTCATCGGCATTGATAATCTGAACGACTATTACCTGCCCCAGCTCAAGCAAGACCGCCTTACACAGCTGCGGGATTCAGCGCATTTCAGATTTGTTGAAATGGATATATCAGACACCAATGCCATCAACCAACTGTTCAAAACCGAGAATTTCCAGCGCGTCATTCACCTGGCTGCCCAGGCTGGCGTACGCTACTCCCTGAGCAATCCATCGGCATACATCCAGTCTAACCTGGCTGGTTTCGGCAACATGCTTGAGGCTTGCCAGAAAAACCGGATAGAACATCTGGTTTATGCAAGCTCTTCCAGTGTTTACGGCAGCAACAGCAATATGCCATTTTCGGTACACGATAACGTTGATCACCCCTCCAGCCTTTATGCAGCAACTAAAAAGGCTAACGAACTCATGGCACACGCCTACAGTCATTTGTATGCAATGCCCACAACCGGATTACGTTACTTTACGGTATATGGCCCTTGGGGAAGGCCGGATATGTCACCCTGGTTATTTACATCGGCCATACTGGAAGGCAGGCCGATTAATATATTCAACCATGGCGATATGCTGCGAGACTTTACCTACATAGACGATATTGCGGCAGGCACCGTGAAAGCGATGGACCGCATTGCAGAACCCAACCCGGCATTTGATACAGAAAAACCCGACCCTGCCACCAGCACCGCGCCATACCGGATATACAACATCGGCAACCAGCATCCGGTAAAACTGATGACGTTTATTGAGATTCTGGAAAAAAATCTGGGCATGTCTGCGATTAAAAACTTCATGCCCATGCAGGCAGGTGACGTACTTGCAACGTGCGCAGATGTAGACGACCTGAAGCGGGATGTTGGCTATGAGCCCAAAACCAAGCTTGAAGACGGCCTGCGAAAATGGGTTGAATGGTATCGCACCACTGATTACTGACTGCTACCAGGCGGCAGCTAGAATCAGGCTTAACCGACTAAGGTCTATAGTGGATGTTAATGCCATGCTCATCATGTGGAGCTAACAAAGCCTCGCGGGAGTAAATTCCAACAGTTCCGTTTCGATAAGGCTGCACAAAATCAGCATGCCCCAACGATTTATCGCTATCAGGCCCTGAATAGAAAATCACACGCCCGCCGGGATGTGTATCAAACCAGACAGCCAGTTGATTAAAACGGACTTCTTCAATGCTATGCAACAAACGTCCGGCAAACTGGTACTGTCCATGATACTTGCCATTATTTGCCAGAGGAATACCTGCATCCTGCAATGCCTTTATTTTTGCACTGATAGGGCGTATATCATAAGAAAGTCCGCTGGCCTGCATCAGCGCAACATGCAATATCAGCACCATGGACAGGCTGCCGGAAGCAATGACCCAAACCTGCCGCTCCATACTCCGCCCTTTAAGTACCAAAAGACATATCCCGAAAAACAATAGCATAATTCCTGATAATGCCGGCACATGCAGCGACCACTCAACAGGGAAAACGGACGCTGGCAATTGGTGCGGGCTTATCAATACAATACCTGTCAGCATTAGGGGTAATGCCACCGCCAGGCGTGCCATACGGCCTGGGATGATTTCGATATCATCAAGACCACGCGCTATCAGTAATGCGAATGCAGGAAAAACCGGCAACAGATAATGTGCCTGCTTACCACTTACGAAAGAAGAAACTAAAAAAACCGGAAACGCCCAGGCCAGAGAGAATCGTACGGCAGCATCATTTAAACTTGAACGCAGCTTTCTGAGCCCCTGCCAGACACCTCCCCAAAACAGCCATGGAAACAGCATGACAGGCATTAATGCACAATACCACCAGACTGGCCGTTGATGGGCAAATGAGTCGACCACACGGCCTGCGGTCTGTCCCCAGAAAATTTCATGCCGATATGCCTCACCGCCCAGAATACCAGCCGGGATTGCCCAAGTTAAAGCGATCAGGGAACCTGCTGCTGCTGCGCAAAGCATGCTGCCATACCAGTTCCGCCAGTTTGGATTTGAATGTTTTGCCCAAAATGGCGCAAGTGCAGCTGCAGGAAGAATCTGCAGAAAAATGGTTGGGCCTTTGGCAAGCAGACCCAGCCCGATAGCGAGACATACGGTCAACCAGCCCCTAAGGCTCGCGCCACGCCACGCTGTAAGCAACCCGAACATTCCGAGCAGCGTGAAGAATGCAAGCAACATATCAAACATGGTCGCGGTCAAAAATACCATCCACAGCAGGCTGCCAAACAGGATAATCGATGACATACGTGACAGTCTGTCACGTTCAGGCCATAACAGGTTTGCTATACGCATAGTCATAAACAGGCTCGCCAATGCGAAAAAAGATGGCACCAGCCGCGGCCACCAATCGTTGACGCCAAAGACCACCCATCCAATATGGATTAGCCAGAACAGAAGCGGCGGCTTATGGGCATACGGATAATCATTCAGGTATGGCACCAGGAAGTCACCACGTATCCACATATTCCATGCCACGGTGACATATCGCGTTTCATCAATGGGTATGTAGTAACGGCTTAACAGCGAAACCACCACTAAAAAAAGCCATACTCCTACTAAAGCAATTGAATGTCGAAGACTTACTTTCATCTCGTATTTGTTTAATAACGGTAATTGAGCATTATTATTCTAGTGCTAATTATAAACATGCATAAAGTACAAATTAATCGCAAGCCGTTAATTCAATCAATATAATTGTTTACCAGTGCGCAAATTTCGTATGAATGCCAATCCCAGCCCTGCCATATCCTTCAAAATTTGCATGGTTCCATGCATGGATTTTAATATACACACAAACAAATCAATCAGTTAACTAACTGGAACACAACTTGCAATCTAGAGTTCTGCGAATAACAGAAAGTATATTTCCCTGAAATGCCACTAAACCCAAGCAGTCTGACTAGAAATTCATTTCTAGATATTTTTAAAACTTCACAAGTACCTGTCATTTTATTGGTAGCGGTATTTATCATGCTTACGGGGAACCACTCCCTGTTCAAGGGCATTTTCAAGATATACCCGCTCACTATCGAGAATGCCCCTTTCCTGGCTTCACTTGCGTTATTTTTCACCGCACTGACTACAATGTTCTTTCTGGTGATTTGCCACGGAAAGCCAACGAGATGGATACTGGCTTTATTCTTAATCATCGCGTCACAATCCGCTTATTATATGGATCACTTCGGCGTCATCATTGATACAGTCATGATCGACAATGTGATGCAGACGAATGCGCATGAGTTTGCAGGCCTGATCACACCTGCCCTGATAATGAATACAATATTCCTCGGGGTGATTCCGGCATGGCTGGTTTTGAAAATCACCCCCCGTATTACCGATATGAAACTGGAAATTAAAACCCGGGTACGTTTGCTAGGTTTATTGTTCATATTGATTATTCTGCTCATAGTGCCGTTCATTGCGGGTTATACATCTTTCATCCGCGAGCATAGAATCGTAAGGTTTGCAGCAAACCCTACCTATACGACCTATTCAGCAATCAAGTATGCGACACAGCAATTAAGCATTTCAAAAAACACCGTACTCAACAAGACTGCGGAAGATGCCATTCTGCTAGACCCGCCATCCAGTAAAAAAGAACTCATCATCATGGTGGTAGGCGAAACCGCACGTGCCGACCGTTTTTCCCTGAATGGCTATAAACGGGATACGAATCCGCTATTGGCCAAAGAGAATATCGTCAACCTGAGCAACGTAACTGCATGCGGCACATCAACAAGCGTTTCGGTTCCGTGCATGTTCTCATCGTTAGGCCGCAGCAAATACGATAAAGAAACAGCCCTTGAACAGGAAAACCTGCTGGATGTGCTGGCCAAGAATGGTATTGAGATCTTATGGCGGGATAATAATTCCGATTCCAAAGGTGTTGCTACCAGAATGGTGTATGAAGACTTCAAAACACCTACCTACAACCCGTCCTGCGAAGGGGAATGCAGGGATATTGGCATGCTGAGCGGATTGGATAAGTACATCGCATCCCACAAAAATAAAGACATGCTGATTGTGCTGCATCAAATGGGTAACCATGGTCCTGAATATTACAGAAGATACCCCAAAGAATTTGAACGTTTCAAACCCGCTTGCCAGACAGGTGAACTGAGGGACTGCTCGCAGGAAGAAGTGAATAATGCCTACGACAATGCAATTCTGTACACGGATTTCTTTTTGTCAAAAGTCATCAATTTCCTGAAGAAATATGACAATGATTATGAAACAGCCATGCTGTATGTATCCGATCATGGTGAATCACTCGGAGAGCATGGTATTTATTTACATGCCGCACCATACATTATCGCGCCTAAAGAGCAGACACATGTACCTGCTGTTGTCTGGATGGGGCAGAATTTTGAATACAAGGTAAAGGATCTGGAACCATACAAAGACTACGCATTCAGCCATGATGATATATTCTGCACCTTGCTTGTAGCCTATGAAATCGAATCCAAGACATGCGAGGCCAAGAATGGCTTGTTAGCCAAAAATCGCAACCTGAAATATTATGCCAATAATGTCACCCCTTCTGCACCCAGCCCTGTGATTTCACTTGCTGACAGGCCCCAGAAACCGATCTAATGCAAAAATGCTGAATCAGGGTTTTGCGTAAAGGCCTTTAAATCAGCAAGCCTTAAATCACGTAATGTCAAATTACGTGATTCTAAACCTGAGTGCAGTGAAAACCTCCGTCTGCACCAGCCATAAGCCGCTTGCCTGCTTCAGCCATTTTGCCGAATACACGCCACCCGCTACAGCGGTTCCCTGATCCACCGAATACTTTCCTGCCCAGTAGCCATGCTCCTGGGCTGCGCCTGATTGCTCGCTTAAGCGTATGGCTTTTGCGTGCCTTCGATAAACCACTACAGGATCCTGCTCGAAAGCAGCACGCCAGCGGCTGCGCTGCTCTTCGACCCCGTGAGACTGAAGCCCGCGCGCTGTCACCACATGGTAATCCTGCGTAAAAAATGTACAGATTTCATCTGCATTGCGCCTGGATATCGCCTCGTTATATCGCTGGCGTGCCATCCTGATATACATGATGTGTTCGGATTTTTGCAATTGGCTCATAGCGGTGCAGGTACCTTGGCAGATCATTCTTTAATATTATGTGAGTGTGCAAACAAAACAGGCTGCGCGCGTAATGCGCACAGCCTGCAATGTATTTCTAGACAGATGATTGAATCATCTTAGAACGTACGTTTGATATACCCGATCAAACGGTCGTTACCGGTTTCCCAGCCTTTGGCATCTACATACCAGTTGTCATCAGCATTGGTCGTGGTGTAATTCAAGCCTGCGTTCCAGCCTGTAGTGC
>Ga0207967_1000088_pt1 | contig 51192 bp, 38 predicted proteins | sample LakWasMet20_HOW5_2_FD_183866 | JGI IMG/M metagenome (GOLD analysis project Ga0207967, IMG submission 183866) | Freshwater sediment methanotrophic microbial communities from Lake Washington under simulated oxygen tension - Sediment Metagenome... | ecosystem: Environmental > Aquatic > Freshwater >...
TAGATCACGCACGACCAAATCGCGAAAATGAAGTTTCCAATAGTCAACTGTTGTTTGAAGAGCGCAAAAAACGGGAAGATGTGCGTTGTAAAAATGGCTTGGAAAAATTAGCGAATTGAGTTCAATAAAATTTGACTAGTATTTAGTGATTCGTAATATTGCGAATTTGCGAATTTGCGAATTTGCGAATTTCCAACTTCGCTAATTTCCAAAACCGAGAGATCTTTGATCTATTTTTCCGTAGAAAAGTACGAATGAACAATCTTTGCTTTTGCAGCACCAATCACGGAAACCAACGAATCCATCGAAGCTCCTTTAATTGCTGAAACGGTTTTAAACGCTTTCATTAAATCTTCTTGGGTTTTTGGACCAATGCCGGTAATCGAAGTTAGCTCTGATGTAAGTGCTCCTTTACTTCTGCGATTTCTGTGATGCGTGATTCCAAAACGATGGGCTTCATTTCGCATGAATTGAACAACTTTCAAACTTTCAGATCGCTTGTCAATGTAAATAGGCAAAGAATCTCCCGGAAAGAAAATTTCCTCCAAGCGTTTGGCAATCCCAACAATGGCGACTTTTCCGCGCAAATCTAATTGCTCCAAGGCTTTCAATGCTGCGCTTAATTGTCCTTTTCCACCATCGATAATGATCATTTGCGGTAACGATTGACCTTCTTCCAACAAACGTCGGTAGCGACGATAAACTGCCTCTTCCATCGATGCAAAATCATCTGGACCTTCCACCGTTTTCACATTGAAATGGCGATAATCTGCTTTACTCGGTTTTCCATTCTTAAACACAACACAAGCCGAAACGGGATTCGTTCCCTGAATGTTGGAGTTATCAAAACATTCCATGTGAACAGGCAATTCTGTCAAGCGGAAATCTGTTTTAATTTGCTCAAGAATGCGTTTCGTATGACGTTCTGGATCAACAATTTTTTCTTGTTTCGTCTTTTCAAGTCGATAGAACTTAGCATTACGCAATGAAAGTTCAACCAAGTGTTTTTTATCACCACGTTGAGGTACAGAAAACTGAATTCCTTCAAGTTTCAAATCCAACTTTTCATCCAACAAAACTTCTTTCGAAACACTCGAAAAACGTTCGCGCAATTCGGGCAAAACATAACTTAAGACTTCCTCACGTGTTTCGTTCAATTTCTTTTTTACTTCAGCCGTGTAAGCATGAATAATTGAACCGTTGTGTATACACAAATAATTGACAAACGCAGCGTCTGGTTCATCGAGTAAGGTACACACATCAACTTCATGAATACTTGGTGAAACAATCGTGGATTTCGCTTTGTAATTTTCAAGCGTTTGCAATTTCACCTTCATTTCTTGCGCTAACTCATATTCATGATTGCTCGCATGTTGCACCATCTTGTCTTTCAGAAATTGCATTACCGAAGTAATGTTTCCTTTTACCAAGTTCTCAATTTGTGCAATTTTTTCGTCGTAATGTGCTTTCGATTCATGTCCAACACATGGCGCTAAACAATTTCCCAAATGGTATTCAAGACACACTTTATAGCGTTTTTCCTCGATTTTATTCGCAGCCAAATCATAGGCACAATTGCGCAAAGGATACAATTCTTTGATCAATGAAAGCAAGGTATGCATGACCTTTCCACTTGGATAAGGTCCGTAATAATTGGAACCATCGCGAATCACATTGCGAGTTGAAAACACACGTGGAAATGGTTCTTTCTTGATACAAATCCAAGGATAGGTTTTATCATCTTTCAGCTGAATGTTGTATTTCGGCTGGTATTTTTTGATGAGGTTATTCTCCAACAACAAAGCATCCAATTCGGTATCAACAACCATGTATTGGATATCCGCAATGCGTTTTACCAACATCACAGTTTTGCCGTTTTCTTGTGTTTTATTGAAATAGGATGAAACGCGCTTTTTTAAATTTTTCGCTTTTCCAACATAAATGATCGTGCCGCCAGCATCGAAATACTGATAGATTCCCGGTTTCTCAGGAAGCGTTTTGAGTTTTAACTGAAGATGTTCTTTCACAGACGACATGTTGCAAAAATAAGCAAACGTCGATGATTAATCTTTATTGATTATATCGAACAATTCATTAAGATTCGGAGAAATAATAATCTCAATACGACGATTTTTTGCTTTATCGTTTGGATCTACCGGGTGAAATTCTGAACGTCCTGCGGCCATTAATTGTGCTGGATTCATTTTTGAATTCGTCAATAAAATATCAATTACAGATGTAGCACGAAGAACTGACAATTCCCAGTTTGATTTTGGATGCGAAGCACTTACTAACTTATCTGTATCGGTGTGACCTTCAACAATGATTTCCAATTCTTTTTCGTTTTCCAATACCTTCGCTAATTCGACAAGCGCTTTTTTACCATTCGCTTCAACGATTGTACTTCCTGAAGCAAACAACAATTTCGCTTCCATACTCACGTAGATTTTTCCGTTCTTTTGAACAACTGTCAAACCTTGACTTTCAAATCCTTTCAAAGCATTCGCGACTTTTGCTTTCAACAATTTTGTAGCTTCGTCTTTGCGTTTAATGGCTTCTTCTAATTCGTTGACACGTTGTTCGCGTTCAGCCAATAATTGTTCTTTCGTTTTTAGATCAGCTTCCAAGGTCATTAAAGCATCTTCTTTGCGTTGCAATTCAACGTTTTTACTTTCCAATTCAGCTTGAAGGTTGGCTGTTTCTTTTGCTCCAGATAAACGCAATTTATCAAACGCTTTTTCCAATGATTCGTTTTGAACCACCATTTTATCGTACTGTGTTTGTAAGATGCGGTATTCGTTTCCAATGCGTGTTGTATCGCCTTTCAGTTTTTCAACATCGGCCTTCAACACATCGTAACGTGCTTCTAAATCTTTTGCTTTTCCTTCGAAATTCAGAGCATTGGTCTTGTACATTTCCAATTCTTCGCTGCACTTTTTCTCACGCTCAACTAAATCCTTGTACTTTTTTGCAGGAACACACGCCCCTAACAGCAATAAACCAATGATAATAACACTTAATCTCATATATCTTCTTTTAGCCTAACAAATATCAACAAGTTAAGGCTTGCAAATGCGACAAGAAGCGGGAATTATAAACAGCGAAAGTTGAATAACTTGAGGGGAAACTTCTTACTCAAACAGCGGACAACGTGATTGGTTCGTGTTTTCAGGTTTACACGCGGAGAAACTTAAGGATAATTCGTGTGTGTTGCTACTCGCATTGCGCAAAGCAGAGAGTGTTAAGTCAAACGAGTATTGAATGGAAAGGCGTTGATTGAATTTCATCCCTGCAAAAAACGTCATTGCATCTGTGTTGCGATAACCAATTCCTATGTTCACTTTATTACTGAAATCAGCCATTAATTGAAGATCAAGCGCTAATGGTCCGCGAGGTGGAATTTTTAACAAAAACGCAGGAGTTAAACTTACTTTGTCATTCAAGCCCAAACGATATCCTCCGTTTAACAAAGTATGAAAACGATAACGTGAATCGGTTCCCAAATCCCATTTTGGACGAAACAAATTCTGCATCACCAAACCAAAATAGTAGTTCTTACCATTCCACCATGCTCCAAACGATGCATCCGGCGAAACAAATGAAGCTTCTTGGTAAATTGCTGGATCTGGATTGATGGTAACAGAGTTTGCAGGATTGTAGCCCATTTGAATGACACCGCCATAAATTCCCAAGGACAAACGACTGTCACGCGTAAAATTGAAATGAGCAGCATAAGCAATGTTCATTCTGTTCGTATTGAACTGTCCAATTTTATCGGTTTCAAAACGTAATCCCAATCCTTGTCGCGCGCTTAAGTATTTGCTGCGTTTTGATTTTAAAGGCGTACTCAAAGTCAAAAAACCGCTTCTTGGAGCACCCTCGAATCCCAACCATTGCGCACGATAAAGTGTGTGAATATCAATACATGATTTAATTCCGGCGTGCGCAGGATTCAAGGCAAATTGGTGCATCGACCATTGCGTATATTGAGGCGTTTGTTGCGCATAAACAAGCTCACTTCCAAGGATTGAAAGCACGAAAAGACAATATGTAATCCATCTACGCGTCATCGAATCAAGGTAATACTTCCCTTAAATTCTTGTTTATCAGAATCGCGGAGTTCAACAATATAGAAGTAAACACCTTCTGCTAATTTTCCAGCTTTTCCTGTTCCATCCCACGCTTTTTGTTTTGAATATCCAGTTGATTGAAAGACTTCTTGTCCCCAACGATCAAATATGCGTACAAAACAATTCGGGTAATTGCTCACACCGGTTATTTCCCAGATATCATTCACATTGTCATCGTTCGGTGAAAACGTGGTTGGAAAAATAAGTTCCTCGGTGATTGTAATCGTTACATAATCTTCCAAGGTGCATCCATTTTCAGTGGCACTTAATGTAAAAACTGTTGTTGTTTCAGGAAATGCGATTGGTGTTAAACTGTTTGGATTACTCACATAAAATGTTGGTGACCAAGAATAAATAGGCGCGCTCGTGTTTCCAGAAAGTGTCGTACTCGAACCAGTTGCAATTGTTTGGTCAGGTCCAGCATCAAGAGGAAACGAATAAACCGAAATGGCAGGAGTAGCTGTCGTGACGATTTCCGCACACAATAAATAACAACTTGTTTCTACGGAAATAATAGCTCCATCTTGCAAGTTACTTGTTTGAAATGTTGGAAGCGTTGTAGTTGCGACTTCAAGTCCATTTACAAACCATGTATAATTTCCTGTGTCGGGACAATCCGTTACTGTTGCATTTGCAGTGAAGATATCGTTCAAACAAATTGCCGTTGTTCCTGTTGTTAATGTTATTGTGGGAATAGGACGGTCAACAGCGGCACCACTAATCGATAAATCAAACGAACATTCTGCGGCAGCTGTAATTCCAGCGCCAGTCATATCTCCAGAAACAACAATGTAATAAGTGGTTGAAGGTAAAAGAGCAGCACTCGTTAACGAAAAAGGCGCTGTTCCATTCGAAACACAATTTCCAATTGCAGTATATGATGCGGCATTGCATGGTAAAGCTGCGGTAAACATAGTTGCTTGTAGTGCATTGTCTTGACCAGGATTTGTTTCAAACACTAAATTGCTAAAATCAACTTGAATTGCTCCACCGGTTGCATTTGTTGTAAATGTGAACCAAATAGAATTATTAGAAGTAAAACAGAATGTAAAATCATCTTCGCAACCTGGACAAAACGTTTTATTTGCATCGATGTTTGTAACTGAAAACAATTGATTTGGACAAAGTTCAAGAGCGGAATTACAGTTATTGTAGCTTTGTTGCGCCATTAATTCGTGGTGCAAAATCTGCGTTAACAATAAAATAACAACCCAATGTTTCATGTTCTTCAATCCCCTGTTTTTCTAACAAATAACAACAAATTTAATCAGCCTTGGAATAAAATGCATAGTTTTAATCCGCCAAAAAGATGAAGTTATTGTTTTTTGGCACAATAATAGGTTTTTTTTAGCCGAACAATTTAATATAATGGCATATGAATAAAATAGTTACTCTCGCGTTCAGCCTACTTCTATCAATGGGATCGTTGTTTTCCCAAAAAATAGATTACGATAACAGTTCGAAGTGGTTCTTGGGATTAAATCTTGGAACAACTTGGCAAACCACTGATGTGGCAAACCGTAATAATGTTGGTTATGGATTAACCTTAGGAAGATCCTTTAATTACAATTATGGTAAGAAGATCTATTTTGACATCCGTGCACGCTATTTGCGTGGTTTTTGGTATGGTCAAGATTATGATTCTACTTCTTTAAACAGTTATAATCCAACCAATCAACCGGGTTATGCTTTGCAAACGTACAAGGATTCATTGGGATTCTCGGTTAACAATTTCCAAGCAGATGTGCATCGCTTGGCCTTGGAACTTGTTATTCACGCCAATGGAGTTCGTGAGCGTACAGGTATCGATCCATACATTTTTGGAGGTGTTGGTTTTACGTGGTATCAAACCTATGGTGATTTGCAAAACCAAGTAGATTTAACAGATAGTTATTACAACTATGATCCAAACATGGTGACAAACAAACCGTATATCAATAGTTTGGTAGATGAAATGTACGATTCACCATTAGATGGAACGGCAGATAACACTTACAACGTGAAATTCATGCCAAGCTTAGGTTTTGGTATTGGTTATCAAGTTGGAAAACGTGTAACAATTGGTTTGGAACATAAAACCACATTCACGCTACTTGACAATTTTGATGGTTACATTGATGCATCTAGCAAGTACCGTGATATTTATCATTACACATCTGCCTACGTGAATTTCCGATTTAGAGGTGGAAAAGCAGATCATACAGAAAACACGCTTGGAAACGTTGATAATTACAACACGGCAGGAGGATGTTTAACACCAACTGTTGTTTACATCAATCCAACTTCAAATGGCGTAATATCGACTGCTGCGAACTATCAATTCGTTGCGGAAGTAAAAAATGTTTTGGGAAGAGAAAACATTGCTGTAAAACAAAACGGAGTTAGCAATTATACATTCAATTACAATTCAGAAACAGATCGTTTAGAAGCAGGAGTTGTGTTAGTGCCTGGTATGAATACATTTGAAATTACAGCAACGAATAGCTGTGGTTCGGATGTTGAAACAATCACTGTTAACTACCAAGAATGTAAATCACCACTTGTTACAATGGTGAATCCAACAGTTAGTGGTCAAACAGTTACTTCAGCGCCTTATAACTTAAGTGCAGTTGTACAAAATGCAACGAACCAACAAATTACTGTGACTCAAAACAATGTGAACATTACAAACTTCACATTCAATACGACTTCTGGAGCATTACAAAGTACTGTGAATTTAGCTCCTGGAACAAACACATTTGTTATTACGGCTCAAACAGCATGTGGTACAGCAACTCAAACAGTTACTGTAAATTACCAAACATGTATAGTTCCAAGTATTTCGTTGGTTTCGCCAACGACAAGCGGAACAACTGTTAGCACTTCAAACTTCACACTTTCTGCATTGATTCAAAATGGTGCAAATAGCCAAGTGAAAGTAACACACAACACACGTGCGTTAACGAATGTAAATTACAACGCAACTACAGGAGCAGTGCAAACAACTGTAACCTTAGCTTTGGGACTAAACACTTTCGTTATTACTTCTACAAATAGTTGTGGAACAGCAACGGAAACAATTACAGTTAATTATCAAACATGTGTAGCTCCGGTAATTACTCCAATTGCCCCAGCATCAAATGGTACAACAGTTTCTTCTCCAAATTTTGTTTTGAATGCATCTGTTTTGAATTCAAACAATGGTCAAGGAATTACAGTTACACATAACACACGTGCGATTACAAACTTCACGTTCAACAATGCAACGAGTAATTTGCAAACGACGTTAACATTGAACCCAGGTTTAAATACGATTGTTATTAAAACGACAAATGCTTGTGGTACAGATACAGAAACGATTACAATTAACTACCAAGCTTGTTTGGTTCCAGTTGTTTCAGTCGTTGCTCCAGCATCAAATGGATTGGCTGTTTCTTCACCAAGTTTTACATTCAGTGGATTGATTCAAAATTCAAATAATGGACAAGGTGTTTCGTTGAAATTGAATAATACAGCAATTACAAATTATAGTTTCAACAATACTACAGGAGCGATTCAAGCAACAGTTAACTTGTTACCAGGATTGAATACGTTCATTTTAACATCTACAACTTCTTGTGGTACTGATACAGAAACGATTGTTGTAAACTATCAGCCTTGTGTATTGCCAACTGTTAACATTACAGCACCAGCGCCGAATGGCTTAACTGTTACGAATGCAAACTACAGTTTAATGGCCTTAATTCAAAACACAAACAATGGTCAAGGAATTTCAGTTAAATTGAATAACAACGCAATCACAAATTATACATTTAGTGCAACAACGGGTGTTTTGCAAGCGAATGTAACATTGGCACCTGGTTTAAATACGTTCGTGGTAACTGCAACAACTGCTTGTGGTACAGATACAAAAACGGTTACAGTAAACTACAATAACTGTATTGCGCCAGTAATTACAATTGTTACTCCAAGTACAAATGGAACAACTGTAAATACGGCAAACTTCAATTTCTCTGCGATGGTACAAAATGTTGGTTCAGGTCAACAAGGCGTTTCGTTATCGTTGAATGGAAGAGCAATCACAAATTACAGTCTAAACAATGCAACAGGAAGTTTAACAAGTTCAGTTGTTTTGGTTCCAGGATTGAACACATTTATTTTAACTGTCAACACAACGTGTGGAACAGATACGGAAACAATTACGATCAATTATTCGAATTGTACTGCTCCTATTGTCAATTTTGTAACGCCAGCTTCAAACGGAACAACTGTTTCTAATCCGACGTTTGTAGTGAATGCAACTGTTCAAAATTCAAACAATGGACAAGGAATTACATTCAACCAAAATGGAAACAATGTAACAAATTACAGTTTCAATAATGCAACTGGAGCCTTCCAAAGCACAGTTACATTGGTTGCTGGTCTAAATACATTTGTGCTTAGTTCATTGAACGCTTGTGGAACAGATGCTGAGACAGTTACTGTTACTTACACACCATGTGTAGCACCTTCAATTACGATTGTTACACCAACAACTGCTAACACAACAGTTACTTCAGCAAACTTCACGTTGGGAGCATTGATTTTGAATTCAAACAATGGTCAAGGTCTTTCATTGAAATTGAACAATGTTGCAGTTACAAATTATAGTTTCAATAATGCAACTGGTGCACTTCAAGCGAACCTGACATTGAATCCAGGTGTGAATACAATTGTTTTGACATCAACAACTTCTTGTGGAACAGATGCTGAAACAATTACAGTGAACTACAACAATTGTATAGCTCCGTCAATTTCGTTGGTAATGCCAGCAATGAATGGATCAACAGTTACAACTTCAACGTTTGATGTTGCTGCGACTATTTCAAACGCAAGTAATGGACAAGGAATAACACTAACGATAAACGGAAGAGCTATTTCTAATTTCAGTTTCAACAACGCAACAGGAGCATTCCAAAGTACTGTGAATTTAGTTCCAGGATTGAATACAATTGTATTATCAATTACAACACCTTGTGGCACAGATGCAGTAACATTGACAGTTAATTATAACAATTGTGTTCCTCCAACAGTAAGTTTAACAAATACAGTTGCAAGCGGTGCAACAGTGAGCAGTTCAGCCTTCACTTTTAGTGCTTTGTTAACGAATATGGGGAATGGTCAAGGAATTACATATACGTTTAATGGTAGTAATTCAGTACCTGTGAACTTCAATAGTACAACTGGAGCATTAACAAGTAATGTTACATTGGTGACGGGTGTTAACACATTTGTTGTGAATGGAACAAATGCTTGTGGAACAGCTTCACAACAATACACAGTGATTTATAAACCATGTGTGTTGCCAGTTGTAACGTTTGTGAATCCGGCGAGTACAGGAATGACAGTTAGCTCACCATCATTTACATTGAATGCTTCTGTGTTAAATGTGGAAAACAGTTCAAACATTGTTTTCACACAAAATGGGAATCAATTAACAAACTTCACATTCAACTCTACAGTTGGATTTGTAGGGAAAATTAACTTAAATGTAGGAGCAAATACATTTGTAATTACTGCAACAAATTCATGTGGAACAACAACACAAACGGTTACAGTGAATTACACACCATGCGTGATGCCTGTGATATCTGTTAGCAACCCTTCTGCAAATGGATTGGTTGTGAATTCGGCTTCAATGAGCATCAATGCGAATATTGCTAACCTAACTTCTAGTTCAACGGTTACGGTTACGCAAAATGGATCGTCGATTTCTGGCTTCAGTTTTAATCCTCCATCTGGATTCTCTGGTAAAGTGAATTTGAATGCAGGCTTGAATACATTCATTGTTACAGCAACAAATGAATGTGGAACAGTTACGGAAACAATTACTGTAACATATCAACCATGTGTTCCGCCGGTAATTACATTTATCAACCCTGCAGTGAATGGAATGACGGTTTCCGATCAAAACTTCGCATTTTCAGCGTCAATTATGAATCCAGGAAGCACCCTAGCAATTAAGTTGAATAACCGTTCGGTTACTGCTTATAGTTTTGATAACGCATCTGGTTTGTTAAATACGAACCTTGCCTTGATTCAAGGAACTAACACATTGATGGTGACGGTTACAAATGATTGTGGAACAACAACAGAAACAATCACTGTGAATTATGTTCCTTCCACAAATGGCGGAGGCGAAAATAATGGCGGTTCAACAGAAACTGGATCTGGTACAACAGGTACAGGTGGACAAATTGGTCAAGCTAAAACAACTATTTGTCACACGGAAAATGGTGTATCTACAACAATTGAGATTCCATTGAGTGAATTGCCTGCGCACAAAGCACATGGTGATACAGTTGGAGCTTGTCCAGAAAATAAAGAAAAATTGGATATCAAACCAGATTTAAAACCATCTGAATCAACACCAAAAACGCCAGCTTCTGGACGTGGAGGATTGTAAAATAAACATTCAAAAAGAGGAAAAGCTGTTCGTAATGAACGGCTTTTCTTTTTTAAAGTGTACGATAAATTTTTAAAAATCAATTCATCTAATTATATTCGCAACCTTAAAGAAAAAAGAAAATGGCATTAATCGGAAAAATTCGAGAAAAATCTGTATTACTAGTAGTGATTATTGGACTTGCTTTAGTTGCTTTCATTTTGGGAGCATACGGTAAAATGGGTTCAGGTTCTGATGAGCAAATTGGTTACGGAACAGTATTCGGTGAAATGGTTGACTTCAAGAAATATGAAGAAGCGAACAACTTGTTTCAACAACAAGATCAAATGCAGTTCCAACAACAACAACGTGAATACACACAAAAAGATCAAGATGCATCTGCGGATAAAGCTTGGAATTATGTTGTTGAATCAATCATTTTTGAACAAGAATATGAAGCATTGGGAATTGATGTAAGTGAAAATGAATTAAAATCATATTTGTTTGGTCAGGATGGCTTTTCAGTTTTGCCTGAATTGCAACAAGGATTTACAGATTCTATTACTGGAATGTTTAACTACAAATTGTTAGAAAAACGTATTCAAGAAATGGAAACATCTGCAGACCCGAATGTCAAGAAACAATGGGAAGATGCTAGAAAACAATTTACTGATAGAAGAAAGCAAGAGAAATATTTTGCGATTGTTGGTCAAGGATTGTATGTAACGAAATTAGAGGCAGAAGAAGAATACTACGCTCAAAATGAGAAAAAAGCGATTTCTTATGTTGTAAAACGTTACAGTGAAATTGAAGATGAGAAAATTAAAATCTCTGATGAAGAATTGAAAGCATATTACGAAGAGCATAAAAATGATAAGAAATACGAAAACAGAAGCGCAAGCAGAGAGGTTCGTTATTTCGATGTTGTTGTGAATCCTTCAAAATATGACTCGATTCGTTTCAACCGTGAAATGGTAAAATTGAAAAATGAGTTTTCTGCTGCGACAAACGATTCATTGTTCGTATTGAAAAACAGTATGATTCCATTGTATTTCTCTGACAAAAGAGCAACTGCTGTTCCTGAAGACAATGAGAAAGCTCAAAAATTACAATCGTATCCAAAATACATGGATACAGTTTTCAAAACAGCAAGTATTGGACAAGTAGTTGGACCATACGATAGTAAAGGAAATGTTGTGATTTCTAAAGTGATTGGTTTCACACCATCTAGATTGAAAGCACGCCACATTTTGATTGCTACAAATCAATCGAAAGACAAAAAAGTATTGGATGTTAAACAAAAAACAGCTGATAGCTTATTGAAATTGGTTAACAAAGACAACTTTAGTGAATACGTTACTAAATTCTCTGATGATAAAGGTTCTGTTCCTCAAGGTGGTTTAATTGATAATTTCATTGAAGCGGATATGGTTCCTGAGTTTGCTACTTTCTGTGCAACAAAACCAATTGGAACAATCGGTATTGCTAAATCTGATTTTGGTTACCACATTATTGAAGTATTGGAAAGAGATGCAACGACTTTACCAGTATTAGCATCTGTATTCAAAACGTTCAAACCAAGTCAAGAAACAGTTGATAGAAAAGATAGTGAAGTATACTCATTGTTATACAAATTGGATGGTAAACTTTCAAAAATTGAAGACATCAGAAAGAAATTAGCGATGTTCGATACAATTGCACAACAAGCTGGATATTTTGTTCGTCCGTTGAGCATTTTGGAAGAAGCACCAAAATTATATGGTTTCACAACTACATTGGCTGAAGACAAAATTTTGAAATTAGCATTTAATGACGAAGCAAAAGTTGGCGACATGACAACTTCTCCGATTAAAGATAAAGAGCGTTATGTAATCGCAATTGTATCGTCTATTCGTGAGAAAGGTGTTCCAACATTTGAAGATGCTGAACTTGTGATGAAACGTGATTTATTGGAAGAGAAAAAAGCGAAACGTTTTACAGATCAATTGTCTAAAGCAAAATCGTTGAAAGCAATTGCTCAAAAAACGAGAACTGAAATTATGAAAGCAGAGGTGACGTTTGCTAACCCTCAAATTACGGGTGCTGGTTTTGAACCAGAAGTAATCGGATCTGTTTTCTCAGGTTTAAAAGCTGGTCAAACAACATTACCGTTGAAAGGTAAGTTAGGAGTTTATGTGATTCGTGTTGACAAATCAATTAAAGCGCCAGCTGCAGCAGATTTCAAAAAAGAAAAAGAACAATTATTAGCATCTGCTAAAGGAAACATTCAAGGTATGGTCATGAATGGTTTGAAAAAGAAAGCAGAAGTGATGGATAACCGTCGTTTCTTAAAAGCAGGAGTTAGAAGATAATCATTCTCAAAAAAATAGTAAAAGGTGTCGTACAATGTGCGACACCTTTTTTTATACAATACAATATTTTTTCCCAGGTAAAGCTTTAATCAATCCTTTCATTTCCAAATGAAATAGTTTTACGTTCAGCGTTGAAATTGGAATTTTGGTTTTGTGTGAAATGACATCGATATGCTGGTTGGCTAAACTTTCCAATTCCGCAAAAACGACTTTTTCTTGCTCGTCTAACTCTATTAAGCAAGTACGTTGAACTTCTTTTTGTTTTGCTTCTAATTCCATACTCCATCCCATCTGTTCCAAGAAATCGCTTGCGTTCAATACCATTTGCGCTTTCTGCTGCTTTATAAGTAGGTTGCAACCTGCAGAGAATTGTTGTCCAATGTTCCCGGGAAAGGCAAAAACATCCCTATTATAGTCATTTGCTAGTTCAGCAGTAATCAAAGATCCTCCAGAATTTTTACTTTCTACAACAATAGTAGCGTCTGCCATTCCAGCAACGATGCGATTACGCATTGGAAAATTTTCGCGATCAGGTTTTGTACCAGGAATGAACTCTGTCATTAATCCACCGTTTTCAAACATTTGCTCCGCTGTTCGTCTGTGCGTACTTGGGTACAAGCGATCTAAGCCATGACCCAAAATACCAAGCGTTTGTATTCCATGTTTCACACTTAATTGGTGAGCAATAATATCAATACCGTAAGCCATTCCACTGATTATTTGAATATTTTGTGAATCAAGATTACTTATTAGTTCCTCGCACAAATCATTTCCATATGCTGTGGCGTTGCGTGTTCCTACAATGGCAATTGCTTTTTCAGGGTTACAGTCAAATGTTCCCTTACTATAGAGCAATAGCGGTGCATCATCGCATTGTTTTAACCTACGCGGATAATTATGTTCAAGGTAAAAATGGGTTTGTATTCCATGTTTTAAACAGTAGTTTGCTTCTTTTTCAGCACGTTTTAAAGCATCATCACGGTTCATATTCGTTAAGATGTTTTCATGAAGTCCTGTACGTTTATGAATTAAATGCAATTTTTCATGAAAAATGGCTTCAACAGAACCAAGTTTCGATACAAGGATACTTGCTTTTTTAGGACCGATTCCGTGTAAAAAAGTAAGCCCAATTTGATAAATTAAGTTTGAATTGTTCAATGTAAAAAGTATTAAGGTCTATTGAAGTTATGAAATATTACGCGATTATAAAAGCGTTGGCAAAGTTTTTTTGAATTAGTTCTTTAGTGAATTTTAAATAATTATTTTTACCGCAAACCGAATAGATTTAAGTTTAAATGATACGACAAGCACTACTACTACTATGTATGCTTTTACCTGCAGTTACATTCTCTCAAATAGAAGGGAAGGTAATTGATAATGAAACCAACCAACCAATTATAGGTGTTAAAATAACCTCTACAGCAGGAGAAAAAACCATAAGTGACGATCAAGGGAATTTTTTCTTAAAATCAACCGTTTTTCCTGTTGCGCTTAGCATTTCGATGCCGACTTATGTTACAGATACCATTGTCTTGTCAAATGCAACTAGTATTACAATTCGTTTGAAAGTTGAAGTACGTTCAATGGAGTCCGTGGTGGTGACAGCCAGTCGTCGAAGCCAGCGAGTGGAAGATGTTCCAATCTCCATGGAAATTATTAAACCGGCTTTAATTGCTAACAAAGGAATTACCGATCTTGAACAAGCTGTTGACCAAAGTCCTGGTGTTTATGCAATGGACGGCCAAGTGAGTATTCGTGGTGGTGGAGGTTATTCCTATGGTGCGGGAAGTAGAGTCTTACTTTTATGGAATGGTGTGCCAATGGTTTCACCTGACTTGGGAGATGCAAAATGGAATGCAGTACCAATGGAAAATGCATCGCAAATTGAAATATTAAAAGGAGCGTCTTCTGTTTTGTACGGAAGTGGTGCATTGAATGGAATAATTTCGTTGACAGAAAACGATCCAACAAATAAATTACAAATCAGAGCAAGAGTTCAATCAGGAGTTTACGGAGATCCGAAACGAGAGAGCTTAAAATGGTGGACCAAAAACCCAACCTTTCATACAGCTGATTTCTTCCTGAGTAAAATGCATAAACAATTCGGGTATTCTGTTTCGTTAAACGGCTACACAAATGACGGTTTTAGAAAAGGTGAAGTTGAAGATCGTGTGCGGTTGAATGGTGCTTTTGTTTACAAACCAATCAATAATAAACGCTTGAAGTTGGGACTAAACTACAACGCACAATACCAATATCAAGGAGCATTTATCTTGTGGGAAAGTGATTCGTTAGGATATATTGCTCTTGGTGGACAAGATCCGCACGCTTCAGGTTCTTCCATTTCGTATCAACGCGCAATTCGTGTAAATGTGGATCCTTATTTAAAATACATTGATAAAAAAGAAAATAAACACGAGTTAAAAACGCGTTATTATTTAGTGACAACAGGGAATGAAACAAATGTTTTTGCATCATCCAAAGCTGAAATGTACTATGCGGATTATCAAGTACAACATAAATTTAAAAACAAAAGCGCCATTACATTCGGAGGAACTTCTCTAAACAATCGCATTGTAAGTAGTGTTTTTGGCGATCACTTATCCATCAATTTTGCGGCCTATACGCAGTATGAATTAAAATGGAAAAAGTTGGATGTAACAGGAGGATTACGCTTAGAATATTTCCAACAGGATTCAAGAAAACCAGATTCTAAAATTGAAATTGGTTCTACTTCAATTCCTATTTCTCCAATTGTTCGTTTCGGTCTGCATTATCCAATTGCAAAATACACGCATTTACGAGCATCATTTGGACAAGGAATACGTTTCCCATCAGTAGCAGAGCGTTATGCTGCAACTTCAGTTGGTGGTGTTATCATTTTCCCAAATGAAAAATTGAACCCAGAAAAGGGATGGGCTGCAGAAATTGGTTTTAAACAAGGAGTGAAAATGGGTGAGTGGAAAGGATTCTTTGATGTAGCCGGTTTTATCAATCAATATTCAAACATGATGGAGTTTACGTTTGGCTTATATCCGCCGGATACGATTACCTTATCATTTAACCCAGATGATATTGGTTACATCAAGAATTGGATTGGTTTTCAGGCAAAAAATTCAGAAAAAGCACGCATTACAGGTATAGAAACTTCTTTTGCTAGCGATGGAAAAATAGGTGAAGTTGGATTGCAAACACTAATTGGTTACACCTATATGAATCCAATAAGTTTGAATAAAGATTCAGCTTATATGAGCACCTTCTCTGATTCTGGAACAAACATGTTGAAATACCGATTTAAACATTTGGCAAAAATAGACATTGAAGCAAGCTATAAAAATTGGAGTTTAGGAACATCAATGCGCTACAATAGTTATATGTCGAATATTGACGCACCTTTTGAAGATGGTTTTTTAGGACAAGATTTTTTGGTTGGACTGAAAGATTATCGCGAACGAAATCAACATGGTAGCCTTGTATTCGATGCTCGAGTTGGATATAAATTTGCAGATCACTACCGCGTTGGATTTATGGTCAATAATCTATTGAATGCTGAATATGTAAGTAGACCAGCCGATATTCAAGCACCGAGAACATTTTTGCTTCAACTACAATTTATTCTTTAAAGCCACTCATTTATTAATATTTTTAGGCTTAATTCAGCATTTTTGGTATTTTTAACGCAATGCAAGACGGTTTAAAGCCTAAAATATGAAAACAAGATTACTACTTATCTTCTTATTGCCATACATGGCATTTTCTCAAATTACTGGAAAAGTTCAATCGACTGAAACCAAAGAAACAATTGTTGGTGCCAAAATTATTGCTTCAAATGGAGCGAAGGCCTTATCTGATCCAAATGGAAATTTTCAACTTGATATAACATCATTTCCGGTAACAATTATAACAAGCATGATGTCATACGTGAATGACACAACGATTATCAATGCGCCTGGAGAATACGTCATCAGCTTAAGCGTTCCTATTCATTCAATTGCAACAGTAGTTGTATCAGGAAGAAGATCGCAAAAAGTAGAAGAAGTTCCGATTTCTATGGAAATTATTAAACCTGCTTTAATCGATAACAAAGGGATTACTGACTTAGAACAAGCTGTTGATCAAAGTCCAGGAGTTTATGCAATGGATGGACAAGTTTCTATTCGTGGAGGAAGTGGTTTTTCTTATGGAGCGGGAAGTCGCGTAATGTTATTATGGAATGGTGTTCCATTATTATCTGGAGATGCAGGAGACACCAAATGGAATTCAATTCCAATGGAGCAAGCGTCTCAAATTGAAATCATGAAAGGTGCATCTTCAGTATTATACGGAAGTGGAGCCTTGAACGGAATTATTTCATTAACAGAAAGAGAACCAACAACAAAAGGGGAGACAAGAGTAAAACTAATGTCTGGAATCTATGGCAATCCAAAACGTGAAACGTTAAAATGGTGGTCATCAAATCCAATGTTTTTTCAAATGGAGGCGTATCATGGAAAAATGCACAAACAATTTGGCTATACAATCTCAACAACGGGCTTTAAAAATCAAGGATACCGACAAGGTGAAACAGAAGATCGAGCACGAATTTCTGGAACCTTGTTTTTCAGACCTGAAAAATATAGAAATATAAAGGCAGGAGTTGGATACAATGTACAATATCAAAAAACAGGGAATTTCATCATTTGGCAAAGTGATACATTTGCGTATACTCCAAGTGGCGGTGCGGACACAAGTTTGTCATCATCCACTTTGACTTACAATACAGGTTTGCGTTTGAGTGTTGATCCATACATCAAGTACATCGATAAATACAACAATAAACACAATTTAAAAACACGTTTGTACCACATTAACAACGTGAATATGACGAATCCAGATCAAAGTTCTGGTTCAACTTTATCGTTTGCCGATTATCAGTTTCAACGAACATTCAATAAAAAAATAGTTTTAACGGCTGGAGCGACAACAATGTATAATTTAGTGAATTCCAATTTATTTGGAGATCATTTCTCTAGTAATTCTGCCATCTATGGGCAATATGAACATAAACTAGGAAAATTGGATTTAACAGGAGGTGTACGTTTGGAGTATTTTGAACAGGATAATCGTCGCGGTGATTCTGAATTTTATTTGAATGCTGATTCAACAAAGAAATTGCCAGTTTACCCGATTTTCAGAGCTGGTGTTCATTATCAAATCGCAAAATACACGCACTTGAGAGCTTCTTTCGGTCAAGGTGTGCGTTATCCTTCAGTTGCTGAAAGATATACTGTTACAAGTGTTGGTGCTTTAAACATCTTTCCTAATGCAAACCTAAAACCAGAGAAAGGTTGGGCAGCTGAAATAGGTATCAAGCAAGGAGTGAAAATGGGCGAATGGAAAGGCTTAATTGATGTTGCTGCCTTTGTCAATGAATACAGCAATATGATGGAATTTACCTTCGGATTGTATCCTCCAACTGGAATGGTGTTGAGCTTTACGGATACAGCATCACCGGGCTACATCAAAAAATGGTTAGGCTTTCAAGCACAAAATGCAGAACGTGCAAGAATTACTGGATGCGAATTTTCATTCAACAGCCAAGGTAAAATTGGTGAAGTTGAATTAGTTACCTTAATCGGATATACTTACATGAATCCAATTAGTTTAAATAGTGATTCATTGTACACATCTAATTTCTCTGATTCAGGAAGTACGATGTTGAAATATCGTTTCAAACATTTAGCAAAAGCGGATGTTGAAGCAACTTGGAAGAACTTTAGTGCTGGTTTCTCTGTTCGTTACAATAGCTTTATGCCGAACATCGACAAAACGTTTGAAGACGGTGTTTTTGGGACTCAAATTTTAACTGGATTAAAACAATACCGTGAAAAAAACAATGGCGGTTCAATTGTTATGGATGCACGAATTGGGTATTCGTTCAAAGAACATTACCGTGTTGGATTTATGGTAAACAATGTTTTGAATGCTGAATATTCTACGCGTCCGGGTGATATTCAAGCTCCAAGAAATTTCTTAGTGCAATTGCAAATGAAGTTTTAAGAATTCAAAGAGTTGGTAAAATTAAGTAGCTTTGGAATAACTAATAATTGACGAATGAAAGTTCTTGGTATTATTCCTGCGCGTTATGCTTCTTCTCGCTTTCCTGGTAAACCTTTGATTGATCTTAAAGGCAAATCAATGATTCAACGCGTGTATGAAGGAGCGAAAAAATCTACACGCATTACTGAGGTAATTGTTGCGACTGACGACCAACGTATTTTTGATGAAGTTCAGCGTTTCGGAGGAAAGGTAATGATGACTAACGGTAGCCATCCGAGTGGAACAGATCGTTGTGCCGAAGTAGCTAGTCATTTTCCAGAAATGGATGTGGTCATTAATATTCAAGGCGATGAACCACTTGTTGATTATCGCCAATTGGAACAGTTAATTGATGCATTCGTTGAACCAAAAACAGACATTGCGACACTCGGAAATCTTTCGTTAACGCAAGAAGATGTAGATAATCCAAATCGAATAAAAGTAGTTGTAAACGCTAAAAATTCGGCACTTTATTTCAGCCGAAGCGCCATTCCAAATTCGCACCATTCGAAAGGAAATCCACTTGAAAACTACCCGTATATGCGTCACATTGGCTTGTATGCCTATCGTTCTTCTGTTTTACAAGAATTGACCAAATTGGAGCCGACAGCCTTAGAAAAAATTGAATCCTTGGAACAATTGCGTTGGTTGTATCACGGATATTCAATTCAGCTCGTTGAAACAACGATCGAAACGCCCAATATCGACGTTCCAGAAGATGTCGAAAAAGTTCTTGCATTTTTGTAACCCTTTCTTCACAATTTCGTAACTTGCAGAGGTTGACCTAATTTGTTAACTTTGAAGCATGGTAACTGTTGAACATCTTATTGGCGAATTATTATTACGACACAATTGCGTAATTATTCCATCGTTTGGAGGCTTTGTTGCAAAACAAACGTCTGCGTCAATTGATTACCGCAATGGTTTAATTTCCCCGCCCAAAAAATCTTTGTTGTTTAATCGCCAATTGATTAACAATGATGGTTTATTGATAGCCGAATTAGCTGTTCAAAATTCAATTCATTACAACGAGGCAACAGATGTTGTGCGTGAAATAGTTGAAAAATGGAACAATCAATTGCGCAACGGTGAACGAATTACCATTGATAAAGTTGGTTTCTTGTTTTTTGATCAAGAGAAAAATATTTGTTTCGAACAAGATCGTTTCTTCAATTTGTTGTTAGAATCCTATGGTTTAGGAAAAGTTCATTTCTTGACGGAAGCAGATGTTCAATTAGTGCAAAAAACAACGATTGAAAAAGCAATCATCGAAAGTGAAAAAACCGATGCGCAACCAGCCATTGTGTTTGACACTGAAAAAGAAGTACAAAAAACGGTTCAAGCAGAATCTGTCGTAATAGAGCACCCAGCATTAAAATCGAAAACAAAAGTTTGGCGATATGTTGCCGCAGCTTGTTTCTTGCCAATTGCCTTCTATTCGTTTTGGCTACCAATGAAAACAAATGTTTTGCAATCGGGAGTTATTTCGATCAATGATTTTAATCCGTTCCATAAAAGTCAATCTAAAGGAAGTGTTAATGCTACGAAAGAAGCAACACATCAAACAATGACCTTTAATTTGGACAATGCGATTTCAGTTGTGAACGACAAATACAATGCGCGCCCTTATAATTTGGCTGGTGATTTGGATTTTATTACGAATGATACTGCAAATACAGATGTTGTTGAAACAATTAGTGAAATTCCTAAATCTGAAACATTTTCCAGAGAGTACATTGTAGGCTGTTTCAGTAGCGAAGAAAACGCGAATAAATTGATTCAGTCTTTAAAACAAAAAGGTGTTAATGCATATGTTCTCGATGTAACAAATGGTCTTCATCGCATTAGTGCCGGTGGAGCGAACTCTGAAACAGAACTACAAACTGTTATTTCTAGCGTTCAAGCTGCGGGTCAACAAGGTTGGATTCTTAAAAAATAACCATTCATTCTTTCTTTAAGTTCATTCATCCTACTTTGCTAGATGTTTTGATGATTTCGATTATCTTTACTTTTCTAAAATCAAAAACGATGAAAAAACTATTTTTCTCTTTCCTATTCTTAGGAATGTCAACTGTGAGTATAGCGCAATTTGGCTATTCAGAACCAGTTAAAAATGCTGAAGGAAGTGAATATCAATTTACGAAAGTAGCGCACTTAGACGCAACACCTGTGCAGTCACAAGGAATTACAGGAACCTGTTGGAGTTTTTCAGCTCTATCTTATTTTGAATCTGAGTTAATCCGTAAAGGAAATAAAACACCAGATATTTTATCTGAAATGTTTATTGTGCGTAAAGCGTATGAAAGTAAAGCAGAAAAATTCATTCGTATGGATGGAAAAATCAACTTCTCTGAAGGTGGAGCGTTTCACGACATTCCTTTTGTAATTCGTAATTATGGTATTGTTCCTTTAGAAGTTTATTCAGGATTGAATTACGGGTCAGAAACACATGATCACAGCGAATTGTTTGCTGTATTGAATGGTGCAATGCAAGGATTGCTTACAAACATGCAAAATTCACATGGAGCACCATTAACTACTTCTTGGATGACTGCAATGAATGGAATTTTAGATGCGTATTTAGGAAAAGACGTGAAAGAATTTGAATTCAAAGGAAAAAAATATACACCAGTATCGTATGCTAAAGCAATTGGTTTGAACATGGATGAATATGTTTCTTTGACATCGTTCACAAACCATACAATGTATCAAAAATGTATGTTGGCAATTCCAGATAACTGGGCGTGGGGAGAAAGCTACAATGTTGGTTTACAAGAATTGTTTGATGCAACAGAATACGCATTGAAAAATGGTTACACTTTGGCTTGGGGAGCTGATGTTTCTGAAAAAGGATTCAGTTTCAAAAATGGTTTGGCAATCGTTCCTGAAGATCCATCTACTATCGAAGTAAAAGGAAAAGACAATAAAAACTTTTCTGACGCTGGAGCAGATAAAGCGTCAAATGCATTTGTTACACCAATGAAAGAGATGGTAATTACACCGGAAATTCGTCAAAAAGGATATGATCAAAAAACAACAACTGATGATCATGGAATGCACATTGTTGGTTTGTATAAAGATCAGAATGGAACACGTTATTTATTAGTGAAAAACTCATGGGGAACAGGGAATTATCCTAAAGGATATTTGTACGTTTCTGAGAACTATTTCAAATACAAAACAATTAACGTTTATGTTCACAAAGATGGTGTAATGCCAGCGTTGAAAAAGAAACTAAATTTATAATTGATTGAAATTTAAGGGTTAAACTAGTTTTTGTTGATAAAAAATTGTAGATTTAAAGAAACAAAAACGGTTTTAATGGAACGTTTAACCCCTGCAGAAGAACAAGTGATGTTGAAGTTATGGCAACTTCAAAAAGCAGCTGTAAAGGATATACAAGAATTGTATAAAAACCCGAAACCCGCTTATAATACAACATCTACGATTGTTAGAATACTTGAACGAAAGAAATTCATCAAGCATCAATCTGTTGGAAGAGGTTACATTTACGCACCGAAAGTAACGCGTGAAAAGTACCGTGAATATTTAGTCAAACACCTCTTAGACAATTACTATGATGGTGATAAAGAAGAGTTTAAATCTGCTATATAAAGAAAAAAGTCGCTTTCCAGCGACTTTTTTTATGACCTTATGGAATGAATTTGTTAATTTTTTGTCACGAGTGCAGTTGCATATGCACGTGCTTGAGCATCACTTTTTACAAAATCTTCATAAACCGGTTTCTGAATAACCGGAATATTCATCATTGTAGCCTCATTGATATTGGCGATATCCAAGAATCCAATTTGATCATTCAGAAATGCTTCAACTGCAATTTCATTAGCGGCATTTAATGCACAAGCAGCAGTTCCACCCATTTCCATTGCGCGATAAGCTAAATCTAAATTCTTGAAGACTGTGCGATCCGGTTTTTCAAATGTCAATTGAGGATAATCCATAAAATTGAAACGTGGAAAATCTGTTTTAAATCGTGCTGGAAACGTCAACGCGAATTGAATCGGTAATTTCATATCTGGTAAGCCCATTTGAGCTTTCATACTTCCATCCTCAAATTGTACCAACGAATGCACAATTGATTGCGGATGTACAATCACATCAATTTCATCAGGCGTCAAATTAAACAACCATTTTGCTTCAATGACTTCTAATCCTTTGTTCATGAGCGAAGCAGAATCGATTGTGATTTTCGCACCCATTGTCCAATTTGGATGTTTCAAGGCCTGTTCTTTTTTGACATTTTTTAATTGCTCCAAAGTCCAACCACGGAAAGGGCCACCAGAAGCAGTCAAATATATTTTCTCAATTTTATTCTGGAATTCACCTACCAAACATTGAAAAATCGCTGAATGTTCTGAATCGACAGGGTAAATATTAACGCCGTTTTCTTTTGCTAAACGTGTTACCAATTCTCCAGCTACAACCAAGGTTTCCTTGTTAGCCAATGCAATCGTTTTTTTAGCTTCAATTGCACGCAACGTTGGTTTCAAACCAGCGTAACCTACCAATGCCGTTAAAACAGTATGCACTTCATTCGATTCAACTACTTGACACAATGATTCAGCGCCTGCATATACATGAACATCTTCATCAATCAAGGCATTTTTCACTTTTTCGTAAAGACTTTCTTCTGTAATTACAACCGTATTCGGTTTATATTTCAGCGCTTGTTCAATCAGTAAATCAGCATTTTTACCAGCAGTAATAACTTGTAAATCAAAATAATCAGGATAGGCTTCTATCACTTCTAACGCTTGTGTTCCAATAGATCCTGTAGATCCAAGTATGGCTATTCCTTTCTTTTGATTCATAGTTTCAAAATTACGCTTTTCTACGTTTAACTTTTAATTAAAGTGTAACCAATTCAGTGTTTTTACCTTATTATTTGCAACTAAATTATTAATATGAAAACACTCCTTACAATTGGCATGATTGCTTTTTATTCAATTTTAAGTGCTCAACTGTTCGACTTTTCGAATGCTCAATACACAATGAATAGAATTTTTTATTCAAATGGAAATCCTGAAAACGAGTTTTATTATTCTCCTATGAACGCAAATAAATCAGATATTCTTGCAAAAGAACATGTGAAATCGTTAAAATGTTCTGTCGTAAATAAAAAAGGTGAGGAAAATCATTCGTATGAATTAACATTTAATTCAAAAGGAAAAATTCTTACACGGCAATCAGACAAAGCAAAAACAAGCTACGAATATTTGAACGACACTTTGATTAAAAGAATCGAAACCATTCGTAAGAATGAGGTGATGGTTGTGGAAAGATCCTATAACGACCAAAACAAACTGACTTTCGTTCAACAGAAAACCAACGGAAAATTGGTTCATCAAGAATTGTACAACTACAACGACGAAGGATTTATCGTAAAAAGTCAAATTATAGATCTTAAAAAGAAAAAAACATACGAAATGCACTATCAATATTTCGAACGAAATAAGTTGAAATACCAAGAATTTTTAATCAATGGTAAAGTGAAAAAAACATGGACTTACGAGTGTAAAGAAGAAGGTGTACGATCAGATGATAAGAAATCAGCTCTTGAAAGTGTTTGTCGTTACGAAGAACAAAGCAATGACGGTTCATACATTGTGTTTTTTCGACAAATCAAAGATGGTAAAGATGTTTTAGTGAAGAATTATTTTTCAAAAGACTCCGTTATTTATCAAAGTGAAACCTTGGAAAAGGATTCGATTATTACCCACAAAACTACCTTTTCCAAATACGAAATTCACAATATTCATTATTCCCTAAAGAAAAAGGTGATCTATGAAACCATTCAAAAATTCAATGATCAAAAGCAAACACTTGAAAACGCCTATTTGCCAAAAGGTAAATTACGTTCCATAACGACCCTGAATTATAATGAAAACGGAACCATTTCTCTTTACAGTAATTCAAATAAAAAAAGAGTCTATTCAACAACGAATTATACCTACACCTTTTACTAACCAAACTACAACTAAACTGTAAAAACTTAATTTACCTTGTGTGATTTCTGTAGGAATCATGCGGGGTAATTAGGTGTTGTGTCAAAGCTTCTTTATTTTTGTGAAAAATTTGTCACATGAAGTATCGTATTTTATCGAATGAAGAATTGAGTCATTTAGAAGAGGATTTCAAACATTTCTTAATCGTAAATGGAGTACATGCGGAAGAATGGGAAGCCTTGAATAAAAACGATGTTGACAAAGCGGTTCAATTAGTTGAAGTGTTCAGCGATACAGTTTTGCAAAAAGTATATGAAAAAATCGAATACTTGGAGTTTCGTTCGCTTGACACATGTATGGTTTTTCACTTGTGCGAAGATAAAATTGAATTAATTTCTATCCATCGTAAAGCAGATAGTACAGTTGATTTATCGACAGTTGAATCGATTCATGAAGCTTTGAAAAACAATGCGGAAGAATTGACATTTTTCAAAACGGAAAAGAACTATTCGAAAAACAGAGAATTGGAGATTCATGAAATGATTGAACAAGGGTGTTTATTGTCGAGTAGTCAGTTTTGGACAGCCTTGTCGTTATCAATTGTGAAAAATTAGAGGCTCGTTTCTGTCTCTTAAATCTATTCGAAAGAGTGACATTCTTCGGGGCTCAAATTGTGGGACAAGTAGTGGTTAATCCTATCATCTATTCTCAGTAGTTAATTAGTAGAAAAAAAAGCAAATGAAATTTTGTAAATAAATCAAAATGATTAACTTAGGTTTAAAATTAACCTATGAAAAAACTATCACTTATCGGTTTTGTGCTTGGACTCGGAGCACTCTTATTCGGATTGTATTTAATGTTGGTCATTGTTCCTGCTGCAGAAATTGCAGAAAAGGACATGGATCGTATTTCTGCGGAAAATCCAATTGGCAGCTCTTCAACTCCTTTGTATGAAATTCCTGAATATCAGGCGGCATTTGATGCGTTTGAAAAACCAGTGGATTTAGGAACCATTTTGCTAATTTTTTCAATTGTTCCTTTTTTGATGTGTATTTATCCAGCCATTAAAAAGAACCTATTGGGAATTTTGGGTCTTGTAATGTCACTTATTGCATTTTTTATTGCTGCTGCATACGGAACACACATGTTTTCATAATGAATTAGTCCATTAGGATTAAGTTTCTTGACAAGCATTCTGAACAAAATACTAAGTATTATGTTACTTTTGTGTACCTAAAAAAGTAAATACATGAAAGTTGCATTATCAGTTATTTTTGCCTTAGGATTTGGAGTTCTAGGGTTTTCTCAAATTCAAGGACCACGTCTAAGTCCTCAAGGAAAAGTTGAACAAAAAATTGGTCTAACGGATATTAAAGTTGAATATTATCGTCCATCAAAAAGTGGTCGTGTAGTATTTGGCGATGTTGTTCCATTGAATGAAACATGGAGAACTGGAGCAAATGAAAATACAAAATTCACATGCTCAGATGCAATCGTTTTTGGAACGGACACCTTGAAAGCAGGAACGTATGCAGTGTATACAAAACCAACAGAAAAAGCTTGGGAAGTTTATTTTTACAACGATTATTCAAATTGGGGTTTACCTGAAAATTGGGATGATACAAAAGTTGTATTGAAATTTTCTGCAGCGGTTATGATGTCTTCAGATGTTGTTGAAACATTCACTATCGGAATTGATAACATCACGACTTCAACAGCTAATTTGATTTTCTCTTGGGATAAAACGCGTGTTTCTGTTCCGTTTGCAGTTCCAACAAAATCAAAAATGCAAGCGTCAATCGATAAAACATTGGCTGGTCCAACAGCAAACGATTATTACGCAGCAGCTGATTACTATTACAATGCGAAATTGGATATGAAACAAGCATTGGTTTGGATGGATAAATACATTTCAATGAAAGGGGAAGAAACACCATTTTATGTGTACCGCAAAAAAGCGTTGATCCAAGCTGAATTGAAAGACTTCAAAGGAGCAATTGAAACAGCAAAAATTTCATCTGCTAGCGCAGAGAAAGCTGGGAATACGGATTACGTTGAAATGAACAAAAAATCGATCGAAGAGTGGTCGAAGAAAAAATAAGAATTCATGACAGCTTTTCAGGCAGCTTTAGCCAATCGATTCGGTGAACATCGCGTTTCTGAAATTCCAACATTGGAAGGTGAAATGCCATTGTTAGCCTTGGATTTGGAATTAAACACACCAGTTACCGTTATCATGACGAATGGCTTGAGTGACTACAAAATGCCTGTTCCTGAAAAAGTAGCTGGACGTGAATTCAACGAAATCTATTTTTGTTTACCGAGTTATTGGGAATGGGAAGACTTGGAGAATCCGCGCATGAATTGGATTTTTCCATGGATTCAGCGCTTGGCAAAATACGTTGTTGACAAACAAACCTGGTTTGGAGCTGGACACACGCTTCCATGCGGAAAGGAAATGCATGAACTGTCTGAAACAATGCGTCAAAACCATTTTTTCTTATCGGATCCCTTGCTTTTAGAGCAACAATTGGAACCAATTGAAGTAGAAGGAAAAACAATTTACATGTTGGCAATCATTCCAATCTTTCCAGACGAAATGGATTACAAGCAAGGAAAAGGAACCTTCAAATTTTTACAAAAACTCTCCAACCAAGGAGTAACTGAAAAGCTGGATGATTTCAGAAGCACAGTGCTCAAAAGTAAATGGAGATTGAGAAGATAATAGAAAAGCCGTTCAGTAATGAACGGCTTTTTAGTTTGATATCACCAACCCCACACTCTTAAACGGCTGTTCAATTCGTTCTTTATTGTACAAGGTGAAAAACAATTCGTTCTTCTTTAAAAGCTTCGATTTATTCAAGCCGTCGCATTCAATGGTGTAAACGATTTTGTTCTTCGTATGTGGTTTGAATTTCTCTACAAAGGTCGGTCGTATCGCTTTGAATAAAATAACGCGATCATCTAACCAGTTGATTTTTTTCGAGCTCACCACCAAATCAGCCAAGGTGTTTAAATCATCTTGCGTTTCACAATACAATTCTGTGAATAATTGAATGCGCAAAGCGTTATCTGTTTTTCGGGAAAAGATGTAGGTTCCCAAAGGAATACATTTGTCAGCCTTATGGTCTTTTTCAATCTTCGTAAACAAACGCGTTTTTTCTTTCCACTTCTTCGTATAAAACCAATGCGCATGTTCTTTTGGTGGAACAAGGTGATTTTGGCGTATCGTATATTGACTAAACAACTGATACAATTCCAATTGTTTTTTCAATTTGTTTTTCAAAAAGACATCCGGCTCTTCGGTAATTTCGAAATCTTCATTCACCGAATAAAGCGTATTTTCCAAGTACGCAAATCCATTGTAAAACAACTCACTCGTTTTTAATTTATTCGTCGTAAACACCAACGAACGTTTTGTGTTGAATGCACTATCAATCACTAATTCTTTTCCAACAAAAGGAGCCGAGTGAGGAAGATTTTTGTTGTAATTCACGCGTAAGAAATTGTAAATCGTTGGTGTAATATCCAAATGCGAAACAATTGATTTGGATAATTTTCCTTCTTTTAACAAGGGCGAATAGATGAGAATTGGAACGTTGTATTTGGTTAATTTATTCGGAGCATACAATTCTGTACCGTGATCTCCCGTGATAATGAAGATCGTATTTTCATAATCTTTTCGCAGTTTCCACGTCTCAAAAAAGTCGCGAAGTTTTGCATCTGTATAGGCAAATGAACCAAACTTATCAGCGTTTTCCGCAATATTTAATTTTATTTCACGGTCTTTAATCCGTTTTGCTTTTCGTTTGACAATTTTCGTGTATTTACTTTTATTAGGATAAACAAAAGGATCATGCGTTGAAATGGTCAAGAAAACATCGAATAATGGCTCTTCATTTTCTTCTGGTAAATCCACAAATGATTGCTTAAATAAATCTTCATCTGGAAAACCCCACGGACTTCCAATTGCTTCATTATGCGCAATTGCTTCTTCGGACCAATCATCCACCAAGTAATCTGCTTTTTGGTAATTCATGAATCCACGCATGTTTAAATATTCCAAATAAACGCCACAGAAAAAACGTGTTTCGTAGGTCTTATTCAATAGGCGCATTAACGACCAATGATTCGGAAATTCGATTTGCTGGAAGACATTTCCATCCATCACATTCGGAACTGAAGACAAGGTTGCCGGCAATACATTGTGCGTGCGTTGAGACGTCGAAAAGGTATTTGGAAAGTAAAGTGACTTTTCAGAAAGCTCATCCAAAAACGGCATGATGTGTCCTGTTTTGTAGGCACGTTCACCACATAAATCCGATGACAAACTTTCGACAATAATGAAAACGACATTGGGTGCTTTTCCGTTCGACGTTTTATTGAAATAAGGATCCAACGAACTTTTCGACGGTAATTTATGCCACAAGGGAAACAAAGGATTCTCATTCGAATTGGAATAAAAAGAAACATCCAATTGCTTGAAATCGCGTGGAAAAATTGTTTTGATATCTGATTCAGGTGTGAAACCGTAACGAACACTTTGGTCAACAAACAAGATTAAACGATTATTGGCAAGTCCTTCTTTTGCTAGATCATTGTCAAATTTATTGTGTGCAAGTGGAAGCATGAAAAAGGCAACTAAACTCAAATAGAAAATCAGCGTTGTTCGTTTGTTTTCAAAACCGATTCGTTTATTCAACCAAGAAGAGAGGTAAAAGTAAAGCGAAAATATTCCGACTAAACTAACAACCATTGCTACAGAAAGACGCTCTTCCAAACCGATGATCATCATCAATTCTTCGAACGAAAAGAAGAAAAACGATTCATCCAAGGGTTGAAACATCGTCATGTAATATTGATCCAATGCAATGCACGAAAACAATATAACAGAGCCAATGAATGGCGCAAGGAATCGTTTTGGCCATTTATTCCAAAAGCTGAATAGTGCATTTAACGAGGCAGTGATTAGCCAAACAGCTAAAACCAACCAAGCGTCGAATGCTAAACCAAACCAATTGACATGAAGCGAAGTGTCACGCGCAATCGAACTGTTTTGCAAAGAAAAATACAGGTAAATGCGCAACAACCATAGCAAGAGCAAAAGCGGTAAAAACCAACGTTGACTTAATCCAAAATGGAGTTTAATTCGCTTCAATTCTTCGTATAAAGATGCGTTAGATCAATCCTTTCTCAATCAATAATTTTCCGATTTGAACAGCATTTGTAGCGGCACCTTTACGTAAATTATCTGCCACAATCCACAAGTTTAAGGTATTTGCTTGTGATTCATCACGGCGGATGCGACCAACAAAAACGTCATCTTTTCCTTCTGCATATTTCGGCATTGGATACGAATAGGTTGTTGGATCATCTTTCAAGGTAATTCCACTTTGTTCATGCAACAACTTGCGAACATCTGCTAAGTCAAAATCGTTTTCAAATTCGATATTTACCGCTTCAGAGTGACCTCCAACAACAGGAACACGAACAGCAGTCGCCGTTACATTGATTGCTGGATCTAATATTTTCTTTGTCTCATTCGTCAATTTCATTTCTTCTTTCGTGTAACCGTTGTCTACGAAAGAATCACATTGAGGAATACAGTTTTTATCAATTGGGTAATTGTAGGCCATATCGCCATTGATTCCATTGCGCTCGTTTTCCATTTGCTGAACCGCTTTAACACCAGTTCCTGTGATGGATTGATATGTAGAAACCACAACGCGCTTTACTTTGTAAGCTTTGTGCAATGGTGCCAAGGTCAATACAAGTTGAATTGTGCTACAATTTGGATTTGCAATAATTTTATCAGTTGCTGTTAATTCATTCCCATTGATTTCTGGAACGATTAACTTCTTTGTTGGATCCATTCTCCAAGCCGAAGAATTGTCGATCACAGTTGTACCAACTTCCGCAAACTTAGGAGCCCATTCTAATGATGTATCTCCACCAGCTGAAAAAATTGCTACATCTGGTCGCATGTTCACAGCGGTTTCCAAACCTACCACTTTGAATTTTAATCCACCAAAATCGATTTCAGTACCAACCGATTTTTCTGAGGCAACAGGAATTAATTCTGTAATTGGAAAATTCTGTTCACGCAAAACTTGTAACATCACGTTTCCAACCATTCCTGTAGCACCAACAACCGCAACTTTCATATGTCTTTAATTTGTTTTTTATTTGTCATATGGAATACGCCATCTATACTTTATTGCCTTTTCAGCAAATCATATACAAGGCTATTTCATAATTATTTAATTTAAACTTATGCCAAAATTAGTATATTTAGCAGCATAGAAAAGAATCGAATGAAATACTTTTTGACCTTTGTTATTTTCTTAACTGCTCTAAGACTACAAGCGCAATTAAATGACAATTTTACAGATGGAAATTTTTCAGCAAATCCAGCTTGGATAGGCGATGACTCAGTGTACACAGTTGTGAATGTTGTAGGTGATATGCATTTGCGTTCAAACAAAGTACAAACGAATTCCAGCTTCTATTTAGCGACTCCAAGCACACAAGCGTCAAATGCACAATGGGAATTGTACACTAATTTGACCTTCAATACCTCAAGCGCCAATTATGTTGACATTTACTTAATGTCCGATCAAGCCAATTTATTGAGTGGAACGTTGAATGGCTATTTCGTTCGTATTGGTGGTACAACAGACGAAATTTCTCTTTACAGAAAAGTGGCGGGAACAGCTGTCAAGATTATTGATGGAACGGATGGTATTTGCAACGTGAGCAACAATACGCTAAAAATTAAAGTCATTCGAACATCGGCAAATGATTGGACCTTGTCGAGAGATATTACTGGAACGGGAGCCAGTTATTTTACTGAAGGAACAATCAATGATGCAACCATTGCAACAAGTAGTTTTTTTGGAATTTCAATTACACAATCAACTGCTTCGTTTTTTCAAAAACACTTCTTTGATGACATCTATGTTGGACCTATTATTTTGGATGTAACGCCACCTGTTTTGCTTTCGGCAACGGCAATTTCGGCAACACAAGTTGATGTTTTATTTGATGAAAATGTCGACCAAACAAGTGCTGAAACAGTTGCGAATTATGACATTCAACCCTTTATTTCCATTGCGTCAGCATTGCGCGATGCAACGAATTTGAGTTTGGTTCATCTGACCTTGACAGCCCCATTAACCAACGGTAGTTCGTATCAATTATTTGCTCAAAACATAGAAGATATAGCATTGAATGCTGCTGGAATTCAATCGACGAATTTTAGTTATTTAGTAGCTGAGACGCCTGTAATTGGTGATGTCATCATCAATGAATTTGTGTGTGACGAATCTCCAGCTGTTGGACTTCCAGCAGTTGAGTATGTTGAAATTTACAATAAATCAACGAAGTACTTTAACATTCAAGGTTGGAAATTGGGTGATGCGTCTTCGGATGGAACAATTCAGACTGCGTGGTTGTACCCAGGGGAACATAAGATTTTATGCTCAACGGCGAATGTTGATACCTTTACAATGACAACAGCTGTTGCCGTTACGAGTTTTCCAAGTTTAAACAATGCTGGGGACGATATCGTTTTGAAAACAGATGCAGGTCTTGAATTGGATCGAATTTCTTATACTGATGATTGGTACCAAGATCCTTCAAAAGCGGATGGTGGATATTCAATTGAATTAATTAATCCAAATGATCCATGTTCAGCAGCAGATAATTGGAAAGCAAGTAATGATCCAACGGGCGGAACACCTGGCGCTCAAAATTCTATCTATGATATTACGGCGGACACACAAAATCCATTTATTACGGAATTAATTGCGCTTTCGCCAAACCTTCTTACAATCAACTTTTCGGAAGGAATGGATTCAACTTTGTTGGCAGATGCATTTGTAACAGTAAATCCAACGCTGACACTTTCGAATACGTACATTTTAGATCCTTTTCCAACGACGGTTACTTTTGAATTCAATGAAAACTTAGTTGGAAGTCAAACCTATGCAATCCTATTGCAAAATGTTGGAGATTGTTGGTTAAACACAACTGATTTAAACGGAACATTTGTTTTACCTGAAAATCCTGTTAAAGGCGATATTGTAATCAACGAAATCTTGTTTGATCCTTACACGGGCGGATACGATTGGATTGAATTATTGAATACCTCAAACAAAACCATTGATTTAAAAGATTGGCAAATCGCGAATTTTGATAACGACACAATTGACAACAACAAGGTAATTTCGAATCATTACATTCTATCACCAGGAGAATATGTTGTGCTAGGAAAAGATTCGAACTTTGTCAAAATGAATTATCCAGCAACAATTCCAGGAACCTTTGTTCAAATGGATTTACCGAGTATGAATGTTGACTCGAGTACGGTTTATGTGATTTGGAATTTTCAGGTTATGGACAAAGTTTCGTACACCAGTGATTGGCATTTTGCTTTGTTGGATGTGACAGATGGCGTTTCACTTGAGCGAATTGATCCAATGGGTAGATCAGATAATTCTTCGAATTGGCATTCAGCGGCTGAAGCAATTGGTTTTGCAACACCGGGCGGAAAAAATTCACAATATTATCCAGCGGTTTCAAACGGAGAATTCAGTTTTACGAGTGAAACAATTTCTCCTGACAATGATGGATTTGAAGATGTATTACTTGTAAGTTACACGATGAATGAACCTGGATTATTGGGCAAATTCACCATTTACGATGACCGAGGCCGTTTAATAAAATCATTGTTCTCAAACGAATTATTGGCAACAAGTGGAACTTTTTCATGGGATGGCGTTACAGATAAAGATGTAAAAGCCAGTATCGGAACCTATGTTGCTGTTTTTGAAGCATTTTCCTTGGATGGAGAAACAACATTCTCAAAAACAAAAGCATTCGTTGTAGCTGGAAAGCTTTAAACAAAAAGAATATGAGGAATTTACTAATCGTCATTTATTTAATGGCCAATTCGTTCGTGGCTTTCAATCAACAATATGCAGTTGCAATTGGAATAAAAGGTGGTCGCCATTACAATGGAGGAGCATCGTTGAGTTTGAAGCATTTTGTGAAAAGCAACGGTGCATTCGAATGGAATTTAGGTGGTGGAAAAAATGACTTATGGCTTCAAGGACTTTTTGAAATGAATTATCCTTTGAATAGAGGAGTCGAATGGTATTGGGGCTTAGGAGCTGATTTTGGCACCTGGAGAAATGGTTTTCAATTTTACAGTAAGCCGAATCAATCCTACTATTCTGGTGTTTGGACCGGAGTTGAAGGTGTAATCGGTTGGGAATACACGTTTAAACAAGCACCAATTAATTTGGCCATGGATATTGGTCCAACGTTTCGAATGTATCCCTATTTCGGTGCAACAATTTGCGGGGGAATAGCATTACGCTATGCTTTGTAATTCTTTTAAGGTTGTTTCCTTTTCATGGATTGATTTGTTGTAAATTTGCAGAAAGAAAAACGAATGTTACAACCGGGTTCAAAAGGATGGATCAATAAATACTTCGATTTGGTTGAAAAAAACCAATTTGATTTGATGTGCGATGTACCTGATGAGGTAGACAAACATTCGTTTATTCATGCAGCCTTAGGTCGAACAGGAATCATTTTTGGTTTTCCTTCTCGTCTTCAGTTTGCAAAGGAACTGGATGATTCAAAATGGACTTCAGAAGAAAAGTTGAAATTGCTTTTGTTTGAATGTCATTTATTCGTTTATAAAGTCAATCAAAAAGATCCGAACAAGGCAATTGATAAAATGGACTTTACGAATGCCTTAGTAGATTTTTATGGAAAGTACAATGCTTCATCGATTTCAAAAGTCTTTACGTTTTTCTTAAAAGAAACAAAAGTTGAAAAGTTAGAAGCGATCCTTGCGAAACGTGTTGACATCAAAGCCAATTTCTTAGAAAATCGTTTTTGGGTTAATTATCTGAACAATGTATTTATTTACCTTGACGTCATCTTGTTCAATGATTTCATGGAACACCGTAAGAAGAGTACATTCTATAATTACGATGAATTAGCAATGAATGCCTTAACCGCAATTACCTTGGCGGCTTATTCAGACGGAGCAATTGAATCACAAGAAAAAACAATGTTCTCCGTGTTTTTAGCATCGGCTAATTTATCGGATTTACATAGAGAATTGGCAGAATCACGCTTCAAATCAGGTGCAAGTTTCGATGATTTTACAGATGTTGTTGAATCCAATTGGTTGTTTAAACGATTCATGGTGGATTTATCGTCATTTGTAATCTTTTCAAACCATGAAGCAGACATTGAGGAGAAAAAATATTTATCTGAATTAGGCGAAAAGTTAGGTTTAAGCGAGTTAGAACTAAATGAATCCTTGGCATTAACAGAACAGTTTATTCTAACGAATCAAAAAACAATTCCATTTCTAAATAATTCTTCGTCCGTCGAAAAAGTCTATAGTAGTTTGTCAAAACGTTGGATTAAAATTCTTGGTCGAAACAAAGATAAGTTGGCCGTCGAACTTAAACAAAGTAAAGAATTGGTTCAATTGATTCGTAAATCAACCACATCTGAACTTAGTAAAGAGGAAAAAGAAGCTGTAAAAACACAATTTAAGGATCTGGTAAAATCAATGCCTTCCTTGGCAATTTTTATGTTGCCTGGTGGAGCTGTGTTACTTCCAATTGTTCTAAAGGTAATTCCTGATCTAATTCCTTCTGCTTTCAGGGATAATGAAGTAGATAAAGAAAAATAAGAATCGTTAAAAAAGTTAATTATTGTTTAATAATGGACAATATTGTTAAATTAATAACCACAGGCTAAATCCGTTTAGTTATCTCAAAATGAATGTTCTAACTTAGCATTCATGAAACTACTACTCTCCACTCTAGTTCTATTCGCATGTCTATTTGTGCATGCTCAAACATTTAATACCACTTCGTCTGTTCCTTTTGATTTAGATGGAGGAACGAATTATGCGTCTTGTGCAAGTCCAGGTACCAAAGCTTTTTCGTTCACTGTTTCTGGTGTTGGAACACTGAATACATCGACAAAACAATTAGCGGAAATTGATATTCGTTTGAATGCAGCATGTGGTGGAAGTTTAACAACAATTGGTTGTTATATAAAATCGCCAGCAGGAACCTGCGTGCAAATTTCTAGTGTCATGGGAACAACGACAAATTATTCCGGTAATCCAACAACTTATTTAGATTATGCCTTTCGTAATGCTGTTAGTTGTTTAAATAAAACGCCTGATTATGCAGCTTTTCCATCAACTGTTCCTAGTGAAGCCAGTTTGGATGGCCGCTTTGGTATTTTTTCAACAGTGGGAAATATAGCAACTGGCTTTAATGGTCAAAATGCAGATGGTGTTTGGACATTGTATTTTACTGAAGGAACTGCTAGTGCGCCTTGTGTAGAAAGTGCTTCGCTGTTGTTTGGAGATCCAACTGTGACAGACCAAACACCGAATGGTGAAACATGTGCAACCGCAATACTTTGGGATGGTTCTCCGATTTGTGCTTCAACGAATGGAAAAACTGGAAGTTCAATAATGCCTGGTTGGAACGGAGCAACATTCACAGGTTGTCAGTGGAACGCCGCTAACAATAATGATGTTTGGATTAAATTTCAGGCAACTTCATCAAGTGTTTGTCTAGCAATAAGTGGTTTGGTGGATAATTTGCAATCTGTAATTGTGACTGATCCAAATGCCGATGGAGATGGCAATCCTTGCACAGGAGCTGGAAATGGAACATATTGGACCAATGTAAATTGCCCACGTACTTCCGATAATATTTATGCGGCGGTAACAGGTACAGCAAGAAATCAAAATCATTGTTTCAACGCAACCGTTGGTCAAATGTATTATTTAGTTGTTGACGGAAACGGAGGAGCTGAATCACCATTTTATATTACGGGAATCAATGGATTGAGTGAAGTTTTACCAATTGAATTAGTTGAATTTACTGCTGAATGTTCCGTAGAATCTGTTGAGTTGAATTGGTTAACCGCAACCGAGCGCAACAATGATTATTTTGTTGTTGAACGCAGTGTTGACGGAATCAAATGGGAGAAAGTGAAAACACTTGAAGGACAAGTAAATTCAGACAAACACCATTCATACCAAGTAACAGATTATTCAATTCTTCCAGTTGTGACATATTACCGATTGAAACAAGTGGATTTAGATGGACGTTTTTCGTATTCAAACATTGTTTCAGTTGATTGTTTTAAAAATGAACAAAAACTACGTTTGATGCCTAACCCAACAGATGGGGAATTTTATCTTACAGGATTAAATGAATATGAACAAATTACTATATTGAATGCTGTTGGAGAAGAAATCTTATCTTTAACAGCGAAATCAGTTACAGAAAAGCTGAATATTGAAGGAAATTCAGCCGGAATATATTTTGTGAAAATAATGCGTAATAATTGTAACATTGAAACGCTTAAAGTCGTATTAAAATAACCAATCAACCGAACATGGGGGCTCGAACGAATTCGTTTGTTTGAGTCTCAGTTCGTGTTAACGACTAATTCAGTCCTTTTATCCAAGTTGTCATTTCTTTTAAAACTGTCTCAGAGAAGGTTTCTTCCAATTCACTATATTCACTTGTCGTACAAGTCGTACAAGTTTGAAACAAATGATTTAAACCATCAATTACGATTGCTTTAGATTGAGGTAGTGATTTCTTAGAAAAGTTTTTCGCAAATCCTGCTTGATTGCTGACAGGTGGAACTTGAATGTCTTTCGATCCATTGATGGCAAGCATAGGAACTTTTATTTTCTTCAAATAATCAGCTGCTTGAAATCCTGTGAATTGTCTTCCCCAATCATTGTTTAACATCATTAAAATTCCCATTTGATATTGTGCAAGACTTGTCACCTCGGTAAATTCTTTTGGAGCAAGAGCATATCGCGATTCAATGTATTTTGTCAAAGGATCTACCGCTTTATCTGCTGAATTTGCAGCTAGAACTGCACAAATCCCGGTGATTGTTTCTTTTGCCCACAATCCAACTTCTTCTGAACTTCCACTTGCCTTATAAATCAAATAGTTTTGTTCCGCTAGCACTTCCCCACCTGAAGTCCCAACTGAAGCTAATTCCACAATAAACTGAATTTTCTTGTTGGATTTTGCAGCAATCAAGGCATGCATTCCACCTTCAGAATGTCCAGCAACACCAATTTTATGCCCAACAAAACGTTGATCATTCACTAGGTAATTCACACACGCATTCACATCAGAAGCAAAATCTTCTAAACTTGCTGTTTGAAACGAACCGGTACTTTTGCCAACACCACGATCATCAAAGCGCAAACAACCAATTCCGTTGCGCGCCAAATAATCGGCAATGACTAAAAACGATTTATGTCCCATCAAATCACAATTGCGATCTTGTGCACCTGAACCAGAAGCTAAAACAACAATCGGATAGTTTGCTCCAGCGTTCAACGGCAAGGTCAAGGTCGCTCCAATCATGTTTTCTCCATTCTTAATCAAGATTTCTTCAACAGGATAAGCAAACGGTGCTTTTGGTTCTTGTGGACGTTTCAACACAATCTTTTCGTGCTCACGACGTGTAAACGTCACTTCCCATTTATAATCCATTTGTGACATAACGCCAACAATCGAATCACCAGTTTTGGAGTACTTTCCATCAAACGAAACACTTGTTTTAGTCCAAAAGAATGACAAGGTTGAATCAGTAATTTTCACTTTGTCCATCGGTAGATTTTTCGTTTTATCGCTGTCTGGATTTGTTGCCAACACCGAGGGATTAATTGGATTATTATTGACAAATAAATCCAAGCGATTCGTATTACCCATCACTGAAAAACTCGTGTGCCAAGTTCCACCGATTTGTCCAAATGTTGAAGTTGTTAGAAAAATCAGTGTGAATAAAAGGAATGATTTCATAAGCTTATTTTATGCGTTAATGATGGAAATTAATTGGAGCGTTTTCGGCTCATTATCAAAAGGTTTTAAGAATTCTTGGCGTTTGATTAATTCAGCTTCATTGAATGATTTGTTCATCAATTCTTCAATCAACTGCTTAAAATCAGAAGGTGTTTGTGCCACTGAAACAAGTTGTTTTAATTCGCCTGTCCCTGCCAGCATGTGTGGATTACAAACGACGAATTTTCCAGCATATAGCACATTGATCAACTTTAATTTTAATCCAGTAGGTTGATTGGTATATAACAAATGGATGTGCGCTTGTTGTATCAATTCAGTCATCGTTTGATCATCGGGACTATTGACCAATTGAATGTTTTGTTTCGAGGAAAGATCCGCAATGAACTGTTCACTTGGATTTAATCCCGCAACGATGAATTGATAATGCAAATCAAAAATGCCTGCTTCAGCGAGTGTATAATAGGCAAGAATGTTTTCTTGAACACTCAAGTTTCCATGAAACAAAATATAGGGTTTATCAACCAAATCAGTAGACACATTCAACACATCATTCGCGTGAAAACTTGGTAAATAACTCACATTGTTTCCTGGAAATTGCTTCTGAAAATAAACGGTATCTTCTTGCGAAACAATCAGCATAATTTTTGTCTTTGCTAAGTGTTTTTCGTACGCTTTTAACTTTCGTGCCTCAAGCAGAAAAAAGCATTTTTTGATCCAATTGCGCTCGGCCTTTGCCAAACCATTGTAATAATCATGTTCAATATTACTTTCCCTGAAAATAGTAAGGCGGTCTTTAAAACGTTCGTCCAAAAGCAAACCTGTTGTATGTAAGCCTTCCATTAAAATGGGAAAATTGTCTTGCAACAAGCGTTCATTCAATTCCTGAGAAATGCGTGATTTAACGATGTAAGGAATGGTTGAAAACTGCTGAAAAAACGAAGTTGAACGCTTGTAGTAATGTACTTCCAACGCGAGTTCATTCAAATAAGCTTGTTCGCCACGGCCGTATTCAAAGCAATGCAAAATCACATCGACTCCTTGTTTTTTTAAGCAGCGAAGTTTATGAAATACATCAATCACTCCACCGTAATTCGCTGGAAAAGGAACATCGAATGAGATGATATGTACTTTTGTGTTAGTCAATTCTTGGATAAATTTCTTCTAAAATCTGTTGTTCATTTTCCCAGTTTTCAACTTTTGCCGCTTCCTTGCAATTGGCTTTGAATTGTTCCAATTTACTTGGATTTTCTTGTAAATCGCGGATAGCACTAGCTAAGTTTTCTGGTGTTAATTCGGGTAATATTGTTCCTAGATCATGTTTTTCAATCACTCGTTTAATTTCAACCAAATCTGTTGCGATTATTGGTGTTGATGCGTGAATGTAATCAAATACCTTATTGGGTAAAGAATACAAATAATTCATATTCGTCGGTTTGTCCAAGGTTAAACCAACATCGGCATGTTGCGTGAACGCCATCATTTCAGCGTAGGGACGTTTACCATAAAAACGAACTTTTTCTGATAAACCTCCCTGTTCAACGATTTCTTTTAATTGTGCCACAACGTCGCCATCTCCAACAATCATCAAACATGCGTTTTCGATCATTTTCATGGCTTCAATCGCTTCCTCTGATCCACGATCTACATTGATTCCAGCACCTTGAATGATAATTAGAAACGTATTTTCAGGAATTCCCAATTCACTTTTCGAAGGCAATGAACTTGATTTAAAGGAAGGTGAAATGTTGCGTACCACCAACACTTCTTTGCGGTATTTTTCGTGGTACAATTGCGCGATGGATTCATTTACAGTGTAAATGGTTTTCAGTTTAGGGAAAATCCAACTTTCAATTCCAACCCACACTTTTTGAACGCGTGGACGATGAATCAATTCTGGAACTTCTGTAAAATATTCATGTGAATCGTATACTAAGCGCGCATTCGGTTTGAATTTACTAGCAGCATAATTAGCGAGTAAGGTATCCAAATCATTCGACACCAATAAACTTGCACGTTTTGTCAATAGAAAAAAGAAAAGACGAAGATTGTAAAGCGCATAAAATCCAGCTCCTTTTTCCTTGGCCAATTTAAATCGTTTTGTCTGATAGGAGCGAGGAGGCAACTCAACACTATCCTTTTTCTGTCTACCAACCAACAACACATCATAACCCTGTTTTTGTAGAAACAAACAAATTTTATTCACCCTGTTATCGGTGTATAAATCGTTGGTAACAGATACGATTGCGCGTTTTTTTCTAGCCATTGTTCAAAGGTAGAAAATAATGCAGTTTATTGTGCGGATTATGCACTAAATGAATGCTAGCACAAAGGTAACCATCAAGAAAATACAGAAAGCGACCAAAATAGCATTGATAATGAAAAGCACTTTACTTGCACTCAAATAGCGTTCACCTTTCAATGTGTTATAGCGTTCTTGTTTTGCTGCAAAGTAATTTGATACGCCAAACAAAAAGAACACAAGTCCCAGGAAAGGAATTAGTGAGGTGATAATTCCACCAATAAACATTCCCGTTGATTTAATAGATAGTTTTTCTGTTTTTAAGGCTTTCTCGAGTTGATCATTTTGAACAGTTTCTAAACTATCATCAATTGAAACATCATGAATCAATTCTTTTGTTGGTATAATTTTATCTTCTGTTGAAGTTGTGACAACATCGCTCGTTTGCTCTAGATCTGCAGTTTGTTGTTTTAAATCAATTTGTTCAGTTGGATCGGAAATTGGATGCTTACTATGTGTTTCCTTTTCGCTTGAAACGATTTCCTGTGGCTGCGCTTTTACGAAACGTAATTTACCCTTATTCAATGTCCCGCATGAAGCCAAAAGGATTGTAAGTGCGAAGAATGTAAAAAGATGTTTCATAGCAATGTAATTTAACAACTTAACGATGAAAATACGATTTTAGTTTAATTTAATACTGTTTTTCCGATAATCGTACTAATCTGCTCAAATGCATGTTTGATATGTTTCACATCGGCAAAGACAATGCGCAATTTATCGTTTTGCTCGCTCAATTTACATCCTTGTCCATTGCGCTGAATGTAATTCAACACTTTCTGGAACATATCGGTTTCGTAGAAAGGCGATTGCGGATTCGAAATGAAATAACCAACCATTTTTCCTGATTTAATCACCAAGCGTTCTAAGCCAATTTCTTCTGCCAACCAGCGTAATTTAAACGATAACACCAATTCGTTCACTTGTTTTGGAAGCGGACCAAATCGGTCGATCAACATTTCTGAGAATTTCTGTAATTCGGCTTCGTCTTTCAAGTTGTCCATTTCTTGGTACAAACTTAAACGCTCAGCAACGTTATTCACGTAATCATCTGGAATACGCACTTCCAAATCGGTTTCCAAAATACAATCCTTCACGAAATGTAACATGGAATCAGTCGTACGCTCATCAAACAATTCTTTGAACTCACTTTCGCGTAATTCTTCAATCGCTTCGTTCAAGATTTTCTGATACATCTCAAATCCAATTTCAGAAATGAAACCACTTTGTTCGCCACCCAACATATTTCCTGCTCCACGAATGTCTAAATCTTTCATCGCAATGTTGAATCCTGAACCCAAATCTGAGAATTGAACCAAGGCCTCTAAACGTTTGCGCGAATCAGACGTCATGATGCTAAACGGTGGCGCCACCAAGTAACAGAATCCTTTTTTATTGCTTCGACCAACGCGACCACGCAACTGGTGTAAATCGCTCAATCCAAAATTGTGCGCATCGTTGATGATGATCGTATTGGCATTTGAAATATCAATTCCCGACTCAATAATCGTTGTTGCTAACAAGACATCGTACTCGCCATTGATGAAATCAAACATGATTTTCTCCAATTGCTTTCCGTCCATTTGTCCATGACCAATTCCTACGCGAACACCTGGACACAAACGACTAATCATCCCCGAAATTTCACGAATATTGGCCAAGCGGTTGTGAACGAAAAACACTTGTCCGCCGCGACTTACTTCATAGGCAATGGCATCGCGAATCGTTTCTTCGTTGAAGAGAATAATATCGGTTAAAACGGGTTGTCTATTTGGTGGTGGCGTGTTGATGATGCTCAAATCGCGCGCGCCCATTAACGAAAACTGTAAAGTTCGTGGAATCGGCGTTGCAGTTAATGTCAAGGTATCAACTGTCGCACGCAAGGTTTTCAATTTGTCTTTTACAGCCACACCAAATTTTTGTTCCTCATCGATAATCATCAATCCAAGATCTTTGAATTTGACACGTTCGGCAACAACGGCGTGTGTTCCAATCAAAATATCGATTTTCCCATCTGCCAATTTCTTCAAAGTTTCCGTTGTGTCCTTCGACGATTTAAAACGATTGATATAATCAACTGTCACCGGGAAATCTTTCAAACGTTCCTTGAAACTGCGGTAATGTTGCATCGAAAGAATTGTTGTAGGAACTAATACGGCGACTTGTTTTCCATCGGTTGCAGCTTTGAAAGCGGCACGAATGGCAATTTCCGTTTTACCAAATCCAACATCACCACAAATCAAACGATCCATTGGAGTTGGCGATTCCATATCTTTTTTAATGGCTTCCGTTGCTTTCAGCTGATCAGGAGTATCTTCATACATGAACGATGCTTCCAACTCATTTTGCAAATACGTGTCTTCGTTGAATGCAAAGCCCGGCTGACTCTTGCGTTTCGCATATAATTGAATTAAATCGAAGGCAAGTTCCTTGATTTTTTTCTTGGTCTTATTTTTTAAGTTCGTCCACGCCTGCGTTCCTAATTTGTTCATTTTCGGAACAGATCCATCTTTTCCAGTGAACTTCGAAATGCGGTGAAGCGAGTGAATTCCAACATACAAAACGTCGCCGTCTTTGTACACCAAACGAATGGCTTCTTGTGGTTTTCCGTTGACATCGATCGTTTCTAAGCCCGAAAATTGTCCAACACCGTGATCGATGTGCGTAACGTAATCGCCTTTTTGAAGGTTGTAAATTTCTTTTAAGGTTAATGCTTGTTTCGCCTGACGGAATCCTTCTTTTAAACGGAAACGATGGTAGCGCTCAAACAATTGATGATCCGTGTAACACACCAATTTCTGACTCGGAGAAATGAATCCTTCGTGCAAGGCAATCGGAATAGGTTTGAAATCTACTCCGCCGCCAATATCCTCAAAAATCTGATACAAACGATCGATTTGTTTCGGCTGATTGGAGAAGATGAGGTTGGTGAAACGCTGTTCTGTTCTGTTCACCAAATCTTGACGCAATAAGTCAAAATTCTTATTGAAACTTGGTTGTGGAAGAAAATCAAAGTTATAAACTTGATCTGCTTTGAAATGAAATTCTGGACCCCATTCAATGCAATTATAAGCTTCAATTTCTTTTTTCACATCACTTGGATGCAGGTACAATTCACTCGGAATCGTGCGTTTTACTGTATCCGATAAACCAGAGAAAATTTTCACCGATTTCTCGTATTCTTTTTCCAAGGTAGAAGTCAATTGATCGAAAGACGAAAGCCAAAGCGTTACGTTCTTTCCTAAAAATTCAAAGAAACTTCCATTGCCTTCCAAGTTCAATTGTCCTTGGACGTTTGGAATGATATTAAAATGTTTGTGTGTCGTTAACGACAATTGTGAACTCGCATCAAAAGTTCGGATGGATTCTACCTCATCGCCAAAAAACTCAATACGGAACGGATGATCATTGGAATACGAAAACACATCGATAATTCCACCACGAATGGAAAATTGTCCAGGTTCGTAAACGAAATCAACGCGCTCAAAATGGTATTCCATCAACAACTCATTGATAAAATCAATCGAATAGGTTTTTCCAACCTCAACGCGCAAAGTATTTTCGCTCAGTTTCTTTTGCGTAGGAACTTTTTCAAACAAGGCTTTCGGATAGGTAACAACCCAAACATTACTGCCATTGTTGATTTTTTCCAATACTTCAGCACGCGAAACAACATTTGCGTTATCCGTTTCTTCCAATTGATACGGAACACGATACGATGCTGGATAAAATAACACACGTTTATCGTCAGGAAATAAACCTTCTAAATCATTCAAGAAATAAGCAGCATCTTCTTTATCGTTCAAGACAAATAAATGATGTCCGGGCGTTTGATCCGCTAATGCAGAAGCACACAAACTGCGGGAAGAACCAACAAGTCCTTTCCAATGAATATGTGTTCCAGCAAATTGCAATTGATTCGCCGTTGCGTCAATCTGAGAAAGTTTCGAGAAGAGTTGTTTAAGTTCCTTTTGTTCCATTTTTTAATTCAAGCGGAATGCTTTTAGTACTCCAAAAGACTCAATGCTTTTTCAACCATTTGTTTTGAGCCGATGAACAATGGAACACGTTGGTGTAAACGCGTTGGTTTAATATCTAAAATACGTTCTCTACCTGTTGATGCCAATCCGCCAGCTTGTTCAGCGATAAATGCCAATGGATTGCATTCGTATAACAAACGCAATTTTCCTTCTGGAGAAGTAGTTGTATCTGGGTAAATGTAGATTCCACCTTTGATCATGTTGCGGTGAAAATCTGCCACCAAGGAACCGATGTAACGACCTGAATAAGGTGCGCCTTTATCGTTTTCGAAGCTTTGGCAGTATTGCGTATATTTTTTAATTCCTGGGTTACAAATGTCGATGTTTCCTTCGTTCATTGCATAAATTCTACCTGTTTCAGGCATTTTCATGTTTGGATGTGATAAGCAAAACTCACCGATTGAAGGATCTAAAGTAAATCCGTTCACACCATTTCCAGTTGTATACACCAACATTGTTGATGAACCATACAACACATAACCTGCAGCAATTTGGTCTGTTCCAACTTGTAACATGTCTTCTTCAGTCGCCAACGTTCCTTGAGTACTTGTACGTTTGTAAATCGAGAAAATTGTACCGATTGAAACGTTCACATCGATGTTAGAAGAACCATCCAATGGATCAAACAATACGACATATTTTGCATTTTTCGCAGTGTCAGATTCGAAGGCAACGAAGTCATCATTTTCTTCAGATGCAATTCCACACACTTCGCCACCGTTGCGGAATGCTTTGATAAATTGCTCATCAGCTACCACGTCCAATTTTTGTTGTTCTTCACCTTGCACATTTGTTGCTCCGTGTGCACCCAAAATGTGGTCTACCAATCCAGCCTTACGTACATCGCGGCTCACCATTTTCGATGCAACAGCAATATCGTTTAAGATGCGAGACAATTCACCAGTGGCATTTGTAAAATCCGCTTGGCGGTCCATGATGAATTCATTCAGTGTGATAAGATTTGACATGACGCTAATTTTTTTGCAAATATCGTTATTTCTGCCGTATAACTTTTGATAATCCAGGATAAAAATCCCTATGTCTTTGTCTACCTCTCCTCGTTCATCTCTTCTCGTTCCGAGATCCTCGTTCATCTCTCCTCATCCATCGTTCATTGTTCATCTCTCGCCGTCCTTTGTCTTCAAGTCCAATGTCTTTTGTCCTTTGTCTTCAAGTCCTGACTCTTGACTCCTGCAGTCTTTTAGTCCAAAAATCCTCACATCCAAAAATAAACTATCACAGTATACCTCAACACTTTCCCCAGTACCATCAAACCAAAAAACCGCCAGAACGAAACCCTGAAATAGCCCAGCGCCACCGAAAGCGGATCACCAATAAACGGCACCCATGAGAAAAAGGCCAACCAATAACCATATTTGTGAATCCGATGTTCGAAGGAACGAATTTTCATGTGACTAATTCCGATACGTTTCAGCCAATTGGGATTCCCGAGTAAACCGAGCGCGTAATTCGTTAAACCACCCAAGGAATTTCCAATTGTTGCAACTATCAGACAAAGCGTTGGATCATATCCTTGCGTAAGCATGAGCAGCAGAATTCCTTCCGAACTCAATGGCAGAATCGTTGCCGAAAGAAAACTGGCAAAAAACAATCCTACATAACCCACGGAGAAATAATCCATCTACCAAAGATAGGTTTAAATACAGAAAGTACTGTGTGTTTTAGTCTGCCGCAGATTTCACAGATTACCACAGATAAATTTTGATAAATCCCCCGCGCGCCTTTGTGTTCTCTGCGCCTTCGCGTTGAAAAACCTTTTAAAACAAAAGGGCCAGCAATGCCGACCCTTTAAGTTAGTTTTCTTTCACTCTTTTCCCCAACGGAACAGCATAACCAAGTTTTAGATTGAATGTTGACATATCGTAATATTTAGTTGGTTCATAGATTTTAAAGAAACGCGCAAACCCACCGATTATATGAAAGTTTTTGTAATAACCTTCAAACCCGAATTCAGAAAACAGTTTACCTGGAAGATAATCACTAGGTAAAGCATATCCATTCTTTAGATATGGGCCAAAATAAACTTTAGTACTTTCTGGCAATAAATTAATTCCTCCCCCTGCATTGAAAAGGTTGTTAATTATAAGTGAATGTGAGTATTCCCCAAACAATTTGAATCGCTCATTTCGAAAATTAATACCTAAATCCCCCACAATATGGTAAAAAGAAAGATCACCATAATTTGGACTCGCTTCAAAATAATGATAGTGAATCGCACCTAAATTTGCTTCAATGTATATATCCTTCCATCTATTTTTTTTATCCTTCTTTGGAGAAAATAATGCAACACTTTTTCCCAATTGAAAATTGAAACCGTGCATGTTTTTATATAGATTACTTGAGGCCTGAATAAAATCAAAAAAATTACAATAGGATGCACCAATATGGAAAGAATGGAAATATCCTTCTAAGCCAACATTCCAGTTTTGATGTGCAATGAATTCGTTGTCTCCAAATGTTTTACCGTATGAAATAAAAGGCCCCAAATAATAATGCTCATTTTTCAGTGCAAAAAGCGTATTAAAACCCAGGCTTGGCTGAACCATGCGCAAATTGAACAAGTTTACTTTTAATCCTCCATTTAAATATCGATTTCGATAGACAAGACCAACTGAACTCGTTTGTAATGAAGAGTGGTCTGTCAAATACACATCTACTTCGGGATAAGTATAAAGCCACTGATAGGAGTATGGTAGAAAATTATAATCTAATTCAAGATGGAGTTTATCCCAAAAGCGTGGTTTGCTTTCTTGGGCAGAAAGGTTCCACGCAAATAAAAACGAAAATATTAAAAAGATTTTCATTGAATAGAAATTAGCGATGTGTTATATAAAGTCAGTAATTGATAAATATTTCATTTGTGATATTAGGAACCACCAGAAAAGTATCTAGGTAATAGGTGCTAATACCGTTTTTCACAACTTCAATTTTATATAAATGTCTGCCGCAGACTACATTTTGACTTGTAAAATCAGCTGTGACACCACATCCATTAAAATAATCAGCATAAACATATGTGGGAATATAGTGATCAGGAAATTGATCGATGTTAACCGTGAAAAAATGCATTTTGTCATTAGCGTTCAAACAGTTAACATTTTCATATTTGTAGTGTACTGTTGCTTTTGGTAAAATGAGTATCGAATAATTCGGTTGAGTTAGATTATTAAATGGTTTGTTTTCATTGGATCGAATAATTACATCATTTTTTATTTTATCAACGATCCAAAAATCAGTTGTAGGTGCTTGAATTGATGAATAATCGAATTGAATTTGGTAACTATAATGTTTATTTTTTTTCGGTAAAAACATTATGTCTTTTATTCCAGTGGCGTCTAATGTTCCTTCCATTTTCCAATCGGTTGGTTTTAGTTCAACTCCGATCATTGTTTTGTGTGCTTTATATTCTTGAATAATATATTTCAATCCGGCAATTGGAGTGCTATCGTAAGGAATACTCGTTTTGATTTGAAAAGAAATAGGATGATCACTATCCTCTTTTTTGCAGGAAGCAATTATTAGAATAACAATTAATGGTAGTATGTTATGTATTTTCATTTATTGATTTTCTTTTTGTTCTTACTCAGTGGAACGGCATATCCAAATTTCAAAGTGATTCCTCTTAAATTACTGTACAATGAGTTATCAGTTAATTTGTAAGAATAGAGCGAATAACCCAATGAAAAATGTACATTCATTACATACGTTTCAAGGCCAAACTCTGAAAACAACTTACTATCAAACAAATTATGCGTTCCCATATAATACCTGCTTGCCAAAAATGGTCCCAGATATATTTCTGGATATGAGGTGAGTAGATTTAGGCCAAATACGGGGCCAATTGATTGTGAAAACGAACATTCAGCACCCAGTTTGATGGCTTTATTTCTGTAAACAAGAGCGAGTTCAACTTGAGGAATTAGTTCTTTGTAGTCTTCGGAAAAATATCCACCTGTTGCCGTATAACTGCCCCATTTTGAATATTTCACACGTTCAATACCTGCATTTCCTTCGACAAAGCAATTTGTTAAAAAGCGCGTCGTTGGATTTTTCTTTTCATTAAACAAGCGAACACTAGAACCAATTTGAAAATTAAGCCCACGCATGGCATAGTAAGCATTGAAAAATTGATAGGATAAACTTAAATGTATTGATTTTATATAGGATTCAATCCCACAACCAATGTAGCGATTAAAATAAAAGTCATTATTTCCAAATTGTTGGCCATAGCTAACAAAAGGACCCAGATAAATTGATGAGTTTTTACCAAATTGAAGCGCATTACCTCCAAGTGACACCTGATAAAAGGAATTGTTGTATGTGTGAACATTAACACCACAATTTAAATACTTGTTTCTGTAATGTAGTCCAACATCCGATGTTACCCATAGTTTCGAATTCGAAATGTAATGATGAATCGAATAATCTGAATTTGTGGAAATTGAAATATAACTTGTATTAGAAAGATTTCCGTTTAATTCTAAATAAAAATTTTGCCAAAAGCGAGGTTTACTTTCTTGGGCAGAAAGGTTTAATGAGAAGAATAAAAAAAGAAGTATTAAATGTCTCATTGTTTAATTTTTTGATTTCCCCAACGGCAAAGCCAAGCCAAGTTTTAACTTAATCCCTCTCATATCACTTATCTGGTTATAAGTTGATTTATAATTTGAGTATAGGCTATAACCAAGTGAAATGTGAAACATTCTTTTGATGTAGGTTTCAATCCCAAATTCGGTTTGTTGCTGTGCATTATTGATGCTTCCGTTGTTCAAGCCATGTCCTATGTAAACGTATGGTCCCAAATAAAGGTTGGAAGTAGGATAAAGAAGATTTACCCCACATGTTGCACCAATGAAATTACCACTAAAAGAAAAGTTGATTCCAGTTTTAAGAGCATTTGTGCGAAACGCAAATCCTACATCTAAATTTCCTTTGATTGCTGTTTTATCACTTGAAAAATAACCTCCTGTTGCGGTAAAACTGCCATATTCACCATAAAAAATGCGTGATATGGATATATTGCTTTCAAAATAAAGCTGATTCAAAAAAGGTGATTTGTTTTTTGAATCTTGTATTAAAGCAACACTTTTGCCTAATTGAAAAGTTATACCCTTCATGCTGTAAACTTGAGATTGACTCGCTTTAAAGTCGTCAAAAGCTGCATGAGAGACACTAAGATGTACGGTTTTAAAATAGATTTCACCACCAACTTTCAAAAATTGTCTTGCATCAAATTGATTTTTACCCATCATCTGACCAAAGGAAATGAATGGTCCCAAATGAAGTTTCCAATTTTTTATCGCAAACAAAGCATTAATACCAACTTTTGGTTCAAGAATAACTGTATTGAATAGATGAGCATTTAACCCAACAATGAAAAAACGATTTCTATAATTCAATCCAAAATCTGAAGTACTCCAAAGGTCTTGGCTTGTGTTTTTAATAGATTGATCGACATTTGGATAGGTGTATTGCCAATCATAGGTATAGTTAGTAAGGCTAACATTCATTTCAGCATTCATTTGTTCACAAAATCGTGATTTACTTTCTTGAGCACCAACTGAAAAAGTGAAGAAAGTAAATAGAAAAAGGAACAGTTTCATGACTCGGTAAGCTAGTATTTTAATTCTAAATTAAATGTAAGGAAAATTCTGCAGATATTCCCACAGATAACCGCAGAATAATCTTTTACATATGCTCCGTGACCTTTTGCGTCCTCTGTGCCTCCGCGTTGAAAAAACCAAATTCTAAGACACAAAAAAACCGTCCCCCTTGCGGAGAACGGTTTTCCAATCTATAATCAAAAATTATTTTTTGATGAATTTTTGTGTTGCAACTGAGTTACCAGTGTTGATGTTCACGTAGTAAACTCCACTTGACAAGTTAGAAGCATCAAAAGAAGTTTTTTGAGTTCCAGCTGTTAAGTTGTTTTCAGTTACTGTTGTAATTACTTTTCCTGTAACGTCAACTACTTGTAAAGTAACTGTTGCATCATTTTTCAATGAGTAA
>Ga0207967_1000091_pt1 | contig 50374 bp, 44 predicted proteins | sample LakWasMet20_HOW5_2_FD_183866 | JGI IMG/M metagenome (GOLD analysis project Ga0207967, IMG submission 183866) | Freshwater sediment methanotrophic microbial communities from Lake Washington under simulated oxygen tension - Sediment Metagenome... | ecosystem: Environmental > Aquatic > Freshwater >...
CGCTTCAGCTTATTCACAATCACTACTTCAGGCAATTCAAATTCCTGATTGATATTTACGGCCTCATCTCCTGCCGTGAATTTGAAAGCTGTATTGCGGCCATTCACGAGAAAAGCGCTCGGCAGCGCATTGTAGGCACGCCACTTTTCACTATCGAAACTCTCACCCGCCGCGGTGGCGGCAAAATAACTTTTATCGATAATCAGGTCGCCGCTGATCTTTTTAACACCGGCCTGCCGCAGGCTGATAAGAAGCCGCCAGAAATCCTGCGCTTTAAAACCTGGGTCGCCATAGCCTTTGATAATCAGGTTGCCCTGCAACTGCCAGTTAGCCAAGTTGCCATCACGGTAAATTTCGGTTTTCCAGCGATAGGCCGGCGTGAGCAAATCCAGTGCGGCGTTAGTCGTCACGATCTTCATGACCGATGCCGGATTCATGGCCCGATCTGCATTCTGGCTCAGAATCGGGCGATCACTCTCAACAGCCCGCACATACACTGACACATTCTGCTGCGGTATACCGGCTTTTTTCAGCGCCTCCGCAATACTCACAGGCAATTCCGCATACGCACAAAAACTTGCGAGCAAGGTGAACAGAAACACAGCCAGCCGCATCATAATGCCGCCTTCACCACACACCGGGTCGCACTGATCATAAAGTCAATTTCCGGCTCGGTAATAGTATAAGGCGGCATAAAATATACCGTGTTGCCGATAGGCCGTAACAATAGTCCCTGCTCGACGCCAGCCTGGTAACTCTGCCTGGGGAACCCGGGATTCTGCGTCACTGCATCAAAAGCGAATATCATGCCATGATGACGCAGATGTTGAATCGGCAGGTCAGTAAGCGCTTGCATCTTTTCTGCAATAGCTGCTGATTTTGCTTTGTTTATTTCGACAACATCATCCGTCTCGAATATCGCCAATGTCGCCAGTGCGGCGCTGCATGCCAGCGGGTTACCGGTATAGCTATGGCTATGCAAAAAACCCCTTACGGTAGAGTCGTGATAAAACGCCTGATAGATTTCATCCGTGGTGAGTACTGCCGATAACGGCAAATAGCCGCCGGTAATGCCTTTGGATAAACAGATAAAGTCAGGTTTGATATCAGCCTGCTCGCACGCAAACATGGTGCCGGTGCGGCCAAAACCCACCGCAATTTCATCTGCAATTAAATGCACCTTATATTGAGTACAAATCTCGCGCACCTTGCTTAAATAAACAGGGTGATACATCCCCATGCCGGCCGCACACTGCACCAACGGTTCAATGATGAATGCTGCCAGTTCAGCATGATGTTCTGCAAGATACATCTCAAGCTGTGCAGCGCAGCGCAAGGCAAAATCCTCTGCACTTTCACCCGCTTCAGCCAGCCTGAAATCAGGGCTGGGTACCTGCGCTGACTGTATCAGCAAAGGCGCATAGGTATCTTTGAATATTGCAACATCCGTCACGCCCAGAGAACCCATTGTTTCGCCGTGGTAACTATTCTGCAGACTGATGAATCTGGTTTTGCCGGTTTTACCGATATTGCGCCAGTAATGAAAGCTCATCTTGAGCGCGATCTCGGTGGCACTGGCGCCATCCGAACCATAAAACGCATGCCCAAGACCCGTGAGCCCAGCCAGTTTTTCCGACAACGTCACCACCGGCTCATGCGTGAACCCTGCCAGCATCACATGCTCCAGTGTATCGAGCTGCTGTTTAATTGCATCTTTGATACGCGGATTATTGTGCCCGAACAGGTTCACCCACCACGAACTCACGGCATCGAGGTATTTTTTGCCATCTGCATCATAAAGCCATACCCCGTCACCGCGCTGAACCGGGATTAAGGGATAAACTTCATGCTGTTTCATCTGCGTGCATGGATGCCAGACTGAACGCAGGCTGCGGCTTAAAAGGTCTTGGTTGCTCATGGCTGAATTGTACGATGTTTTTTGCATCGATTTAAATCAAATATCGTCATAAGCCCTTGTTTAGTCTAAAATTCAGTCTCACGATAATTCCGCGTACCACTTCATGCAAAAAAGCCACATCAAATCAAGGCAGCACCTTGAACTGCTCGCCCCTGCAAAAAATGCTGATTTTGGCATCGAAGCCATCAATCACGGTGCTGATGCTGTCTATATCGGCGGCCCGGCATTCGGCGCACGTGCCAAAGCGCCGAACACAGTGGCGGATATTGAGCGACTGGTGAAGCACGCGCACCGCTACCATGCGGAGGTCTATGTAGCGCTCAATACCATTTTTCATGATAACGAACTGGAAGGTGCGCGCGAACTGGTGCATCAGCTTTACGACATCGGCACCGACGCGCTGATCATTCAGGACATGGGGCTGCTGGAAATGGATCTGCCGCCAATCCAGCTACATGCCAGCACGCAAACCGACATCCGCACTGTTGAAAAAGCCGTATTTCTGGATCAGGTTGGATTTTCGCAGCTGGTATTGGCACGCGAACTGGATTTGAACACGGTTAAAAAAATCGCCGATGCGACCAGCTGCAATCTTGAATACTTCATTCATGGCGCATTGTGCGTGGCGTTCAGCGGCCAATGCTATATCAGCCATGCACACACCGGCCGTAGCGCGAACCGCGGGGAATGCTCACAGGAATGCCGCCTGCCGTTTACACTGGAAGACCAGAAAGGCCGTATCATCGGTAAAGATAAGCATTTCCTGTCGATGAAAGATAACGACCAGAGTGCCAACCTGCGCGCGCTGGTTGAAGCCGGGGTCAGCTCATTCAAGATCGAAGGCCGCTACAAAGACTTATCCTACGTAAAAAATGCCACAGCACACTATCGTCTGCTACTGGATGAAATTCTGGAAGACATGCCCCCGGAATATAACAAGTATGCAAAATCCTCATCCGGCAACTGCGTTTACACGTTTACCCCGCAACCGGAAAAAACCTTTAACCGCAGCGCCACAGACTACTTTGCCAATGGCCGCCAGGCCGATATCGGCGCCTTCGATACCCCCAAGTTCTCCGGCGAAGAACTAGGCAAGGTGAGCAAAGTCGGTACCAATTACTTTGAAGTGGAAACCAATATCACACTGCATAACGGCGATGGCGTATGCTTCTTTGACGTACACAAAGAGCTGGTCGGCCTGCGCGTGAATACGGTAGAAGGCAAGCGCCTGTACCCCAATGAAATGCCGGAAGACATGCGCCGCGGCATGACCGTGTTCAGGAACCGCGACCATGCTTTCATGCGCCTGCTGGAAAAAGATTCTGCCCAGCGCAAGATCCCGGTAGATATCAATTTCTGCGAAACTGCTGACGGCTTTGCATTGACGGTCACTGATGACGACCATTTTACCGCTACCGCTACCTGTAAAGCAGAGAAGCAGACCGCACAGAATCTGGAAAAAGCCGAAAGCAGCCTGCGTGAAAACCTGAACAAACTTGGCGGCACCGACTTTTCTGCCAGATCCATCACACTGCAAACCAGCCAACCCTGGTTTATTCCGGCTTCCATCATTAACAATCTGCGCCGCGATACGATCGAGCAGCTGACAGAAACACGTGTAATGGGCTATGCGCGTCCCGCACGCCGCGCGGCAGCAGAACCTCCGGCAATCTACCCTGAAGATACGCTGACTTACCTTGCTAACGTATACAACCGTAAAGCACGCGCTTTCTACCAGAAACACGGGGTTAAACTAATTGCAGCCGCCTATGAAGCCAATAAGGAGCTGGACGAAGTACCGCTCATGATCACCAAGCACTGCCTGAGATTCAGTCACGGCTTATGCCCCAAGGAAGCAAAAGGTGTGATTGGCGTTCAAGGTACAGTCACAGCAGAACCGATGACGCTTATCAATGGCAATGACCGGTTTACCCTGAAATTCGACTGCAAACCGTGCGAGATGCATGTCATGGGCAAGATACGCAAGCCTGTATTGCAGTTGGCGCAGCCGCAGCCACTGCACTTCCACGCCAGACGGCCTTAACTTGCCAATGTATCGGGACTGAATATATGGATATACTGCACTTTTTCACCAGTCTCGATACACAGCTAGGCAGCGTGATTGCAACGCATGGCAACCTGATTTATATCATTTTATTCGCCATCGTCTTCAGCGAGATTGGCTTGCTGCCTTTGTTCTTTTTGCCCGGTGACCCGCTTATTTTCATTGTCGGCTCTTTCTGCAGGCTAGGCTCGCTTGAGCTGCCGGCCATGATGGCAACGCTGATGGCTGCCGCCTTCTTCGGCAACCTCATCAGCTACAGAATCGGCATGGCAATCGGCGAAAATATCGATGCGCACCAATACCGCTGGATCAACAAAAAAGCACTTGAGCGCAGCCGTGTTTTTTATAAAAAACATGGACGCGCCACCTTGTTTTTATCCCCGTTCATGGCTGTTGTGCGTACCTTCGCACCATTTCTGGCGGGGGTAAGCAGAATGCCGTTCAGCCAATATATCATTGCCGCCAACATCGGCACCTGTTTCTGGATCGCCTCACTGATGCTGGCTGGCTATTTTTTCGGCGAGATTCCATTCGTGCGCCAGCACATGGCTAGTATCATATTGTCCGGGCTGGCGATAGGCTTGGCTTGCATCATTGCTGGCGCAAGCTTATCCCGTAGCAAACAAAAACTTTAAGGAAATGCTGATTAAATCGTCATAGCGACGCAGCAATCCAGTGCCTTATTCTAAAAGCCGCGCTTCGCTCGCAATGACGGCTTTATGAATAAATCAGCATGTCCTTACACTGAGTCAGGGTGCCGGGTTCATCATCGTCAGGTGCAAATGCTCGATTTCCTGCACCAGTTCAGGTGAAAGACGGGTCTGCCACGCATCAATATTCTGTTTCAACTGCGTCATGGTCGTGGCACCGATAATCGTGCTTGTTACAAACCAGCGATGGTAGACAAAACTCAGCGCCAATTGCACCGGTGTCAGGCCATGCGCTCTGGCGAGTTCGGTGTAAGCGGCACTTGCCGGAAAAACCCCCGGTTTTTTATAACGCTGCGCATAACCCAAAAACATCGTGACACGGCCTTTTGCTTCCGGGTTATCAATATACTTGCCGCTCAGATGGCCGAAAGCTAACGGCGAATAAGCGAGCAGGCCAACATTTTCACGGTATAACACTTCAGTCATGCCAAATTCCATGCCGCGGTTAATCAGGTTATAGCAATTCTGCACGCTGGCTACGCGCGGCAGGTCATATTCCTTGGCGATACGCAGAAATTCCATCAACCCCCACGGCTGCTCATTGGATAAACCAATCGCACGCACCTTGCCCTCTTGTATCAGTTCCGCCAATGTTTCCAGCTGATTGCGTATGCTCACCCACTGCATTTGCCTGCCGCTAGCATCCAGCTCCTGCGCCGGGTCAAACTGGTATTGCCCGAACATCGGCACATTGCGCTCCGGCCAGTGCAGCTGGTATATATCAATATAATCCGTCTGCAGGCGCTTGAGCGAACCCTCTACCGCAGCGCGTATATTGGCGCGGTCCAATGACGGCGGCCCGCTGCGTATCCAGTCCATGCCACGCCTGGGTCCGGCCACTTTGCTCCCAAGGATGATCCGGTCACGCGGCTGCTTTTTAAGCCAAGTGCCGACCATGGTTTCCGTACGTGTATAGGTTTCGGCTTTAGGCGGTACCGGGTACATCTCTGCGGTATCTATAAAATTAATGCCTTGCGCCAACGCATAATCCAGCTGCGCATGGGCTTCAGCCTCCGTATTCTGGTCGCCATACGTCATGGTGCCTAAACATATCTTAGAAACTGTCAGTTCTGAGTTACCAAGCCGGGTATATTCCATCAATGTAAAACCTTATTTATATTCGTAAGCTCATCAGCAGGAGCATCAGCATTCAACACGGGCTGCGGCATGACTTTTGCGCCGATGTTCCAGCCGGATTCCCTCACCGAAAGCTGCAGCATATTGCATAACGCAAGAATAAGCGCGGGCGGCAGGTTAACCCCTACTGTAACCCCCTCCAGGCAGACCACATCCAGATGTTTCACCGTATCGCCGGACAGCTTCAGCTCGATTGCAAGCAAAGCGCCATCATTGCGAATTCCTTTACGAGGCTGGTACTTAGTGGAGAAATCCATCTTGCTGAGGGATTCAGTGGCCTGCGCCTCCTGCTTAAACTGCGCTACTGCGCTGGCAGGCGACACATCAGGCTGGATAGAATCCGCTGTCGGCAAATGTGTTTCGCCGTTTAACAGCTGCCACATCAGCCTGGCAACACGATAAGTAATCCATAACATCAACTCGGTATCGTCGCTTAATCCGACACGAAGCAGCAGGCGATCCTGCTGGACGTTATATCCGAGATTGAGCTGCTGAATGACAGCATCGGGTTTTGATGCTTCTGGCGTTATGGGATTGGTCAAAACATAATTTCCGTAATTTTTTATGAATGGCTCTTGAAAACTAAAGTTTAGACACAACATTAGCAATCAAAGTGCATGAGTGCTAAAATCACGCACTATAAATTAATACCAATTTTAAGCATAACTCAAGGAGAAATCTAATGAAAGTTCGTCCATTACATGACCGCGTGATTGTTAAACGCTCAGAAGAAGAACGTACAACCGCATCTGGCATCGTGATTCCGGATTCTGCTACTGAAAAACCTGACCAAGGTATTGTTATCGCTGTTGGTAACGGTAAAAAAGATGATAGCGGCAAAGCTATTGCGCTGGACGTGAAAGTTGGCGACAAAGTGTTATTCGGTAAATACGCAGGCCAGACCGTTAAAGTAGACGGCGAAGAAGTACTGGTGATGCGCGAAGAAGACATCATGGCTATCGTTGAAGCGTAATTAAAAGCTTCCAAAGAACATTTTTCATAGAATTTCAGGAGATTTAACATGGCAGCAAAAGACGTAAGATTCGGTGATGAAGTCCGTCAAAAAATGACTAATGGCGTAAACGTTCTCGCCAATGCAGTTAAAGTAACTTTGGGCCCTAAAGGCCGTAACGTGGTTTTAGAGCGTTCATTCGGCGCACCTACCATCACTAAAGATGGCGTTTCAGTCGCTAAAGAAATCGAATTAAAAGACAAATTCGAAAACATGGGCGCACAGATGGTGAAAGAAGTGGCTTCAAAAACTTCTGACATCGCTGGCGACGGTACTACTACTGCTACAGTATTGGCACAAGCCATCATCCGTGAAGGCATGAAATCAGTGGCTGCCGGCATGAACCCGATGGACCTGAAACGCGGTATCGACAAAGCCGTTGCAGCAGCAATCGCTGACTTGAAAACACAATCAAAACCATGTGCTACCAGCAAGGAAATCGCACAGGTTGGCTCTATTTCAGCTAACTCTGACAGCTCTATCGGCCAGATCATTGCTGATGCAATGGATAAAGTCGGTAAAGAAGGTGTGATCACCGTTGAAGATGGTTCAGGTCTGGAAAGCGAACTGGACGTAGTTGAAGGCATGCAGTTTGACCGTGGCTACCTGTCACCGTACTTCATCAACAACCAAGAGCGCCAGATCGCTTTGATGGACAATCCATTCGTGTTGCTGCATGACAAAAAAATCTCAAACATCCGTGACTTGCTGCCTACATTGGAACAAGTAGCGAAAGCTGGCCGTCCACTGCTGATCATCGCTGAAGACGTTGATGGCGAAGCATTGGCAACTCTGGTTGTGAATAACATCCGCGGCATCCTGAAAACTGTTGCTGTTAAGGCACCAGGTTTTGGTGACCGTCGTAAAGCCATGCTGGAAGATATCGCTATCTTGACAGGCGGCACTGTGATTGCTGAAGAAGTTGGCCTAAAACTGGAAAACGTTACATTGGACAACTTAGGCCAGGCTAAACGTATTGAAGTTGGTAAAGAAAACACCATCATCATCGACGGCCACGGCGCTGAAGGCACGATCAAAGCACGTATCACTCAAATCAAAACCCAAATCGAAGAAGCTTCTAGCGACTACGACCGTGAAAAACTGCAGGAACGCGTAGCTAAACTGGCTGGCGGCGTTGCTGTGATCAAGGTTGGCGCGACCACTGAAATCGAAATGAAAGAGAAAAAAGCGCGCGTTGAAGATGCATTGCACGCGACACGTGCAGCGGTTGAAGAAGGTATCGTTGCCGGCGGCGGTGTTGCATTGATTCGCGCACGTGCTGCAATCGCCAAAGTTAAAGGCGACAACCACGACCAGGACGCAGGCGTGAAAATCGTATTACGTGCAGTTGAAGAGCCATTACGTCAGATCGTTGCCAACGCAGGTGTTGAACCTTCAGTCGTTGTGAACAACGTAGCAGCAGGTACTGGTAACTATGGTTACAACGCAGCGAACGAAACCTATGGCGACATGGTTGAAATGGGTGTGCTTGATCCAACTAAAGTAACACGTTCAGCACTGCAAAATGCTGCTTCAGTAGCTGGCTTGATGCTGACTACAGACTGCATGGTAGCTGAGTTGCCGAAAGATGATGCGCCAGCAATGCCGGATATGGGTGGTATGGGCGGTATGGGCGGCATGATGTAATTTTGCATTTAAGCAGTTCAGTGATACTGCGTTGCGCAAGCCTTGCCATACTAGTTGTATTGTCTTCGGCTTGCGCGCCTGGTCTCACTTTTCTGCTTAACGCAAAATGCACTAACCAGCACTGCAATAAAACAAACCCGCTTTGGCGGGTTTTGTTTTATATACCGTTCTCCGTCATAATTATGGTTTGTGCTATTTGCACTCCCACATTCCCCACCTCAAATTACGAAAGAAAATAATGACAATTGCATTAGATACCTTAACCCAACGCTTAAGCTATATCGTTGGTGAAAACATGGCGCATCAGCTTAAAAATGATGGCCTGGCTTTAGATGCAGATGCAATCGCACTGGCGATTAATGATGTGATGGCGGGCAATCCATCACGCCTGACCGATGCGGAAAAAAGAAGCACTGTTGAACAAGTACAAAAAGAGAGCCAGGAAAAGCAAATGGCAGCACATGCCGAACAGTCTGCAAAAAACAAGGCTGAAGGTGCGGCTTATCTGGCTGAAAACAGCAAAAAAGAAGGTGTTATCACTACAGATAGCGGCCTGCAATATAAATCATTGATAGCCGGTGATGGTGCAAAACCAGTCAGTAGTGATCGCGTAAAAGTGCATTACCGAGGCACGCTGATTGACGGTACGGTCTTTGACAGTTCTTATGACCGCGGCGAGCCTATCGTTTTTCCGGTGACGGGTGTGATTGCGGGTTGGGTTGAAGGTTTGCAGTTAATGCAGGTAGGCAGTAAATTTGAGTTAACCATTCCATCGAATTTAGCCTACGGCGCAAATGGCAGCGGCCCCGTGATTGGTCCAGATGCAGCACTGATATTTGAAGTTGAATTATTGGCTATTGAATAAAGGCCGATTAAGGCGGGCAAGCAAGTTGCCCGCACTACTTACCAAGAACTAAAAAGCCCCGTAGATACGAGGCTTTTTTCATTTCAAATCCTGCTTAACCAAACCGGTATGTAGCCATGACAACCTCGAACACCGTATCGGTAAAGGCACGCTGGCCTACATCCTTACCAGCAGCACCCGCCACCACCATCAACGGTATCAGGTGATCTTCACGTGGATGCACCAGGCGGGCAAACGGCGCCTGCTCCCAATCAACCAAAACCTGATTACGCTGCTGCGGATCAGCATCAGATACGGCTTCATATAAATACTGCTCAAATTGCACAGACGGCTCCAAAGATGCAGGCCGGCCAAAGCCGCGCATGTTGTGATAGGTCAAGCCGCTGCCGATAATCAATACGCCTTCATCACGCAATGGCGCCAGCGCCTCGCCCAGCTTGATATGCTCCAATGGATCATAGCTGGATTTCATTGATAGCAGCACAACAGGAATATCAGCATCAGGGTACATCAGCATCATAGGTACAAAAACGCCGTGATCCAAACCGCGCTCGGGGTCTTCAGCACATTCAATGCCGGAAGAACCTAATAAATCACGCACCCTTTTTGCCAATTCAGGATTGCCCGGTGCCGGGTATTGCAAATGATAGGTATGCTCAGGAAAACCATAATAATCATATTCCATCGGCGGATGCGCTGAGGTAGATACCGTAAATTGCGGTGCCTCCCAATGCCCGGTGATCATTAAAATCGCTTTGGGCTTTGCCGGCAATGTAGCCGGCAGCTTCGCTAACTCCGCAGCGGTAACCGCAAAACGCTGGCGCATATCTTCAATATAAGGCCAGGGACCGCCGCCATGGGAAATAAAAAAAGTGGGTTGTCTGCTGTTATTCATTACCGCTAAATTACACCTAAATGTAATGCCTTCAAATAGTTATAAAGACAATTACAATTAAATTACAAATTGTTTACAAATTTCACAATTTACGTTTATACTTACGCTCAGTTCAAGACCTCGCAAAAAGCAGGCAAAAAAAGACCCCGATTAAGGGGAAGAAATCGGGGTCAGAAACGCCTCATCGTCTAAGGCTTCCGCTCAGGGAGGAAAGAAGCGGAACGGTAATTCGCATTACCTGACATTACGACTGACCAATAACTGGTTTAGTTCTGGATTTTTACAATTTATTACAAAATCCAATTCACGATAAAATCACCCTGACTATAAATCCCGCATGCAAGCGGGGTAATCGCGACTTCTGCTGCCACTACCCGCGTGACCGATAAACTACAGCAAAATCAGGCTTGGCGTCTCATGTTAGAATGCTGCTTATGAATAGCCAAAACCCTCACAGCACAACTCAAGATCCGCTTCTGGCTGGACTCAACAACAAACAGCTTGAAGCAGTCACGCTCCCGCAGCAATCGGCGTTAATTCTGGCAGGAGCCGGCAGCGGCAAAACCCGCGTGCTGACTGCGCGCATTGCCTGGCTGATCCAGACCGGGCAGGTCTCACCAACTGGCCTGCTGGCAGTGACCTTTACCAATAAAGCCGCAAAAGAGATGCTCACCCGCATCACGGTATCGCTGCCAATCAACACACGCGGCATGTGGGTAGGGACATTTCACGGGCTGTGCAATCGCCTGTTGCGTGCGCATCATCGCGAGGCTGGCTTGCCGGCAAGCTTTCAGATCTTAGACATTGCAGATCAGTTATCTGTGATTAAACGCTTAATGAAACAACTGAATGTGGATGATGAGAAATTTCCGCCTAAGCAAGTGCAGAATTTCATCAACGGCTGTAAAGATGAAGGCCTGCGGGCACATGCAGTAGATGCCTACGACCCGCACTCACAGAAACTGCGCGAGATCTTTGAAGAATACGACAAACAGTGCCAACGTGATGGCGTTGCCGACTTTGCCGAGCTGCTGCTGCGCTGCTATGAACTGCTGGAGCGCGACGCCAATATCCGCCACCATTATCAGAGCCGCTTCAAATATATATTGGTAGATGAGTTTCAGGATACCAACCGCCTGCAATACCTGTGGCTGAAACTGCTGGCCGGCAAAGACAACTGCATGTTTGCGGTAGGTGATGATGACCAGTCAATCTATGGCTTCCGCGGCGCGCGCGTGGGCAACATGCGTGATTTTGAAAGCGACTTCCATATCCAGCACGTCGTGAAACTGGAAGAGAACTACCGTTCACACAGCAATATCCTGAATGCTGCCAATGCGATTATTTCGCATAATAAAAACCGCCTGGGCAAAAACCTGTGGACATCGGCCGGAGCCGGTGAGCCGATCCGCGTCTATCAGGCCTATAACGATAATGACGAAGCGCAATTTATCGTCGATGAAATCAAGATGCTGCATGCGGAAGGCACAGAGCTTGGCGATATCGCCCTGCTCTACCGCTCAAATGCCCAATCGCGCATCCTGGAACATGCGTTTTTCTCTGCTAACCTGCCTTATCGGGTATATGGTGGCTTACGCTTTTTCGAACGTGCAGAGATCAAGCATGCACTCGCTTACATGCGCCTGATTGCCAATGCCAACGACGATACTGCCCTGTTGCGCGTGATCAACTTCCCGGCGCGCGGCATCGGTGCGCGCGGCCTGGAACAATTGCAGGAATCCGCCCGTGCCGAAAATTGCAGCCTGTGGCAGGCCGCAATCAATAAAGTTGGTAACGGTAAACCCGGCGCCAAAGGCATTGAAGGTTTTGTTGCGCTGATCCGGCAGATGGTCGATGAAGCTTATGGTATCACGCTGGCGGAACTGGCAGAATTGGCGACCACGCTATCCGGCCTCAAAGCGCACTACCAGAACGAAAAAGAAGGCGAGGACCGCATTGCCAACCTGAATGAGCTGGTCACTGCAGCGGTTGCCTTTACCAAACAGGACTTCGGCAACCATAACAATGTGGATGGTGAAACCGAGCAGGATCTGCTGACGCAGTTTTTAAGCCATGCCAGCCTGGAGGCCGGCGAACATCAAGCCGATGTCGGGCGCGAAGCCCTGCAGCTGATGACGGTGCATGCGTCTAAAGGGCTGGAATTCAAAGCTGTATTCCTCAGCGGCGTGGAAGAAGGTTTATTCCCGCACGAGCAAAGCACCTTTGAAGCAAATGGCCTCGAAGAAGAACGCCGCCTGATGTATGTAGCCGTCACGCGTGCCAGACAGCGCCTGTATATCAGCCATGCACAAAGCCGCATGCTGCACGGGCAGGTGCGCTACGGCATCCCTTCGCGCTTTCTGGATGAAATTCCGGACGAACTGCTTAAACATTTAAACAGCAAACCCGTTGTAAAATCCGGCAGCAGCCGCGACTACAGTGAACTGCCTGCCATGATGAGCAAGCAGCAGAGCAGCAACCAGAAGAATGCCATGCCCTGGAAGATAGGCCAGCAGGTCGCACACAGCAAATTCGGCAACGGCGTTGTGGTCACTTACGAAGGCAATGCCAACGACATGCGCGTACAGGTGAATTTCGGACGCGAAGGCCTGAAGTGGCTGGCGCTGGAATTTGCAAAACTGACGCCAATTTAATTTTAATATTTAGTTTCTAGCCGCAGATAAACGCAGATACACACAGATAAATTCAAATGATTTCGTACCCAGTTGGATTCAAATCCCCTGCTGCCACGCCTGATTTGAGCAGACCGAAATCTCCCATTCAGGCAAACAAGTCAGGGAATAAGTGGCAGGGGTAGCATTTCACAACCGACTTAGTGCTTTAGCACTTAGCGAGGTTGGGGATGCCCTTTGCGGGTATTCTTTGGATACTTTTTCTTGGCTAAGCAAGAAACAGTATCTCGCCAGTCAGGCGAGACCGACATAAACTCCACCCAAAGAGGTGTAAGTTTTCAAATAACTATGATCTTGATTAAAGATCAGGGGATGCCGGAACGTTCTGCTCAATACCAAACACATCCGCATAACTACTATACAAGCTAGTCATCATCATAGGCACTACCACTACCAAACCCAAGCCAAACGGAATAATCGCGATAATCAGCAGCACCATGAAAATCAAGCCATAGAGTAGAAATGGCAGCATGTTTTTCAAACAGGCAGCAAAGCTCAGCTTCATTGCCTCTACAGCACTTAAATTATGCAAGCCTGCCAGCACCGGCGCAAACCAGTACGCCATCAAAACCGGCATGATCAGCAGCAAGGCAATCATGATAGGCATCAGCATGCCATCGGCCTGTTCCGGACTTAGATCCTTGCCTTGCACCAGCAGCTCAGCCGTTTCTTTATCCAGCGCCAGCACGACAATCACCGCAACGAACAGCAGGCTCACCATATAGATGCCGCCGATGCTGATAAGCTGTGAGGTATTGCGTTTAAAACCTTCGAACAGGTGATTGATTTCCAGATCCTGATTCTTCACCAGCGCCTGACAGCCCCACATCATGCCTGCCGCAAACACCGGTGCCAGCAAAGTACTCACCACGGAGCCGATCACCGGCAGCATGGAGATTGGGATCATGATAGCCAGATAAATCACCAGCAGAATAATCCACATGGCAGGGTTAGCTTTAAATAAAGTAAACCCATTCACAATCCAGGCCCAGGCATTGCCGATCGGCACCTGCTTAATCGTTAACGGTTGAATTTCCAAGTTTTCTGCCATGATATTTATCTTTCGTTATCAGCCGATTTTAACGCCGGTATTAGCGCTGTTCGATTCGCAGTTTCAATATATTTTTAAAATGGTCAGGATCTTTTGCATGCGTCAATTCACCGTCCTGCGGGTAAATTTTGTCATACAGGCGTGATAGCCAGAAGCGTAACGCCGCAATACGCAGCATACTGTTCCATGCTGTCTGCTCGGCCTCGGTTAACGGCCGAACCGCCTGATAAGCATCCAGCATCGCATTCAGTCTTGCATGATCCAACGCGCCATCAGCCTGTACGCACCAATCATTCACCGCAATCGCCAGGTCATAGGCAAAAAAGTCATTGCATGCATAATAAAAATCAATCAGGCCGCCGACTTTATCGCCATCAAACAGGACATTATCGCGGAACAGGTCGGCATGAATAATACCTTTAGGCAACTCTGAAGTATTGAGTGAGGATTGAAACGCCAGTGTGGCTTTTAATAATTGCTGGTCTTCTGCTGCAAGATGCGGCATGACTTGTTCAGCGACTTTTACGCGCCAATCGGCATCGCGCGGATTACGATGCGGCTTATCAACAACTTTTTCTACAAACGACTGGCCTGCAATATGCATTTTTGCCAGCACAGCGCCGACTTCCGCACAATGCACGACCCCAGGCACTTTGATATCCTGCCCGTTCAGGCAGCTGATCAGCACCGCAGGTTTGCCATTCAGCATATGCAGGCTGATGCCGTCATTATTAGCGATCGGCTGCGGACATAGCACCCCGTGCGTCGAAAGATGGCTCATCAAATCGATAAAATAGGGCAGCTCATCCATTGTATTGTGTTCAAACAAGGTAAGCACGTACTTATTCTGTGTCGTAGTAACGAAGTAATTGGTATTGGTAATGCCTGATGAAATACCTTTCAGCTCGAGAACTTCACCGATTGCATAATCTTGAAGCCAGGCTTGTAATTCTTGAATGCTAACTGAGGTAAAAACAGACATAGATGAAATTTTTGAATAAGAATTTAAGGGGGAAAGCCAACTGCTGTTAAATAATTAAAGAGGGCGTTTGCCCTCTTTAAATTCAATCATCAATTTAGCATAAGATTGCTAAAACCTGAAAATCGTCCACTTTGGGATAGCCAAAGGCGGGTTAGGTCCGGAGTTAGTCCAGCCACCATCCTGATCTTCTTTATACAGATAATAAGGCACGCCATTTGACGGAGTGATTTTCAGCATATACAGCTCGCCGTTCATACGGTATTCTTCAACAGTCTCGCCATTGCCTTTTTTGACAATGGTGACTTCCGGCTCATCAGGATCAGCATCTGTACTCAGCTTAGGCGGCGGGATTTCCTCAAGTGGCTGCAAATTCTTAGGGGTTTCCTGACTCTGCGCGAACAAAGGCATGAGCATCAGCCCTAATAACAATGCACCTGTCACTTTATGATTTTTAAACATACGCTGAACACCTATCCTTAAGTGAGACTTTTATTACAAAATATTCTATCAAAGATAATGCAATATAACGCTTTTCTTTATAAATAAAGCTGAATGCGCTCTTCTTCCGGCGATAGTTTAAACCCTCTGGTTTCATAATGTTTGAATATCGCCGCAACAATCATTTCCGGTTCATCAATGATTTGAATCAGATCCAGGTCTTCAGGTGAAATCATGGCCTCATCAATCAGCGTTGTTTTAACCCAATCAACCAGGCCACGCCAGAATGGTTCACATACCAAAATAATCGGCATTTTTAATGTCTTGCCTGTCTGTACCAGCGTGATGCACTCCATCAGCTCATCCAGCGTACCAAAGCCGCCGGGCAGCACCACATAGGCACTGGCATTTTTTACAAACATGACCTTGCGCATGAAAAAGTGTTTGAAGTTCTGGCTGATATCCTGATACGGATTGCTGTTCTGCTCATGTGGCAATTCAATGTTCAGGCCAACACTGGGCGAATACCCGGCAAAAGCACCTTTATTGGCAGCCTCCATAATGCCTGGGCCACCGCCGGAAATTACGCTGAAGCCGGCATCTGACAGCATACGGGCAATTTTTTCAGTAAGTTCGTAATAAGGCGTTCCGGGCTTGATCCGCGCGCCACCAAAAATAGACACTGCCGGCGTAATCTCTTTCAAGCGTTCGGTAGCGCTTACAAACTCCGCCATAATTTCAAAAGCCTGCCATGATGCGTGCCCGCTTTGCTGAACATCCCTCACGCGCGATGCCCTGCTTGCAGGAATTTTTTTATCAACTGACATAATGAATCACCTTCATAGGATTTCTACAGAAACCGATTACTGACATGATCTAACCAAAGGGCATTTTTACTAATGCGGAGTTTGCGGCGCAGTAATGTGCCAAAAACAGGATTTAATAGAAACGTCCTCAACAAATTTGGCCAAAATCCCCATCTGTTACGCCCAGATGTTTTATTATGTTAGCAATTAAAAAACTGTTGGCAACAACAAATTGCAACTATTTGCAGAAACCCGGCTCAGCTTGAATTTAAGGCTATCAGCACCTGCTCGAAGAATTTGGATTTTTACATGAAAACATTGTTATTAGTGGATGGCTCATCCTACCTTTACCGCGCCTTTCACGCCATGCCTGATTTAAGAAACCACCTGAATGAACCTACAGGTGCGATTCAGGGCGTGCTGAACATGCTGCGTCGTTTACACAAGGATTACCCGGCAGATTACAGCGCCTGCATCTTTGATGCCAAAGGTAAAACCTTCCGTGATGACATTTATCCGGAGTACAAAGCTAACCGCGCTTCCATGCCTGACGACCTGCGTAGCCAGGTGACGCCCCTGCATGAAGCGATTAAAGCCATGGGCTGGCCGCTGATTATTGAAGAAGGCGTAGAAGCCGATGACGTAATCGGGGCGCTGGCAAAACAGGCTGAGCGCGAAGGCATGCGCGTCATTATCTCCACCGGCGATAAAGACATCGCACAGCTGGTGAACGAACATATCACCATCGTCAACACGATGCCCAATGCTTTCAGGAAAGGTGACGAGAAGCTCGACACCGCCGGCGTAGAAGAAAAATTCGGCATCCCGCCTAGCCTGATCGTGGACTACCTGATCCTGATCGGCGACACCTCAGACAACGTACCGGGCGTAGAAAAAGTAGGCCCAAAAACCGCGGTCAAATGGCTCAAACAATATGGCTCACTGGATAACATCATCGCCAATGCCGATCAAATCACTGGTGTAGTCGGTGAAAACCTGCGCAAAGCCCTACCCTGGCTGCCAACCGCACGTGAGCTGATTACAATTCGCTGCGATGTAGGCATCCAGGAAAACCTGTCTGACCTGGCACCGCAATTACCGGACAAAGCCAAACTGGCTGAATTGTTCGATCACTTTGATTTCAAATCCTGGAAGCGCGAACTGGAACACATGCCGGATGGCAGGCCAAGCACTGCGGCTAAGGCTCCAGAACAGCACAAAACCGCTGACATGTTCGCTAGCCATGAGCCAATTGTTGATTCCTATGTTGCAAACAGGTCGCGCAACTACGAAACAATTTTAAGCCAGGAACAGCTGGATAGCTGGCTGGCAAAAATCACTTCAGCCGCTCTGGTATGCTTTGATACAGAAACCACCTCGCTGGACCCGATGCAGGCCAGACTCGTAGGCATGTCATTCAGCGTAGAAGCTGGCAGCGCAGCCTATCTGCCATTAATGCATGACTACTTTGATGCGCCACAGCAGCTGAATTTCAGTGAAACGCTCGCCAGGGTCAAGCCGATTCTGGAAAACCCGGCCGTCAAAAAAGTCGGCCAGAACCTGAAATACGACCAGCACGTACTGGCAAACCATGGCATTCAGCTGAACGGCATTGCGCACGATACGCTGCTGCAATCCTATGTGTTTGAATCACACAAATCACATGGCATGGATGCTTTGAGTGAACGCCATCTCGGCATCAAAACCATCAGTTTTGAAGAAGTGGCAGGCAAAGGCGCCAAACAGGTGAGCTTTAACCAGGTTACCGTTGAAGTGGCGGCAGAATATGCCGCTGAGGATGCCGACATTACCTTGCAACTGCATCAGGCCATGTACCCGCAAGTTGCAGCTGACGCCAAACTTGAATATATTTACAGCCAGATTGAAATGCCGGTTTCAGACATTCTATTCACGATTGAACGCAACGGCGTGCTGATAGATGCCAACATGCTCAACGCGCAAAGCAATGAAATCGGCATGAAACTGGTGGCACTGGAGAATCAGGCTTATGAACTGGCGGGCCAGCCATTTAATTTAAGCTCGCCTAAACAGCTGCAGGAGATTCTGTTCGGCAAGCTCGGAATCAAACCGCTGAAAAAAACGCCCAGCGGCACACCGTCCACCGATGAAGACGTGCTACAGGAACTGGCGCTGGATTATCCACTGCCTAAAGTATTGCTGGAGTATCGCGGCCTTGCCAAACTCAAGTCTACTTATACAGACAAGCTGCCGCGCATGATTAACCCGTCTACCGGCCGTGTGCATACCAGCTACAACCAGGCTGTTGCCATTACCGGCCGCCTTGCCAGCTCCGACCCTAACTTGCAGAACATTCCGGTACGCTCAGCTGAAGGCCGCCGCATCCGTGAAGCGTTCATTGCACCTAAAGGCAGCGTCATTGTTTCTGCCGACTATTCACAGATTGAGCTGCGCATCATGGCGCACCTCTCGCAGGATAAAGGCATGCTGGATGCGTTTGCCAATAACGAAGATATTCACCGTGCCACGGCAGCCGAGATCTTTGGCGTAGAACGCGAGAATGTAGACAACGAACAGCGCCGCTATGCCAAGGTCATCAACTTCGGTTTGATTTACGGTATGAGTGCGTTTGGACTGGCGCAGAACCTCAACATCGAACGCAGCGCGGCACAAAGCTATATCGAGCGCTACTTTGCACGCTACCCCGGCGTACGTGAGTATATGCAGAACACACGCGAGGTCGCCAAGCAGCAGGGGTATGTTGAAACCTACTTTGGCCGCAGGTTATGGGTGCCGGAAATCAACAGCCCTAACGGTATGAGAAGAGCCGGTGCTGAACGTGCAGCGATCAACGCCCCGATGCAGGGCACGGCTGCAGACCTGATCAAGCTCGCGATGATCGCAGTAGACAAATGGATTAAAGATGAAAAACTCCAATCCAAGCTCATCATGCAGGTACACGATGAACTGGTGCTGGAAGTTCCCGAAAGTGAACTGGAATTAGTGAAAGCCACCTTGCCGCAATTGATGCAGCATGTGGCTAAGTTAGATGTGCCGTTACTGGCTGAGGTAGGTGTCGGCAGCAATTGGGAAAGCGCGCACTAGCTTTTGCTTACACATAAAAAACATTTGACGCAGTGCTAATTGCCCTGCCATTGGAACTTGTACAATAAAGCTTATTATTCTTTTGACACATATCAAATAGCACTAGCTGTAACTAAGTATTATTGATATAGATTGTATATGTCGAGTGATTAAAAAACTCGCAATACTTTGGGAGTGCTTAATTTTTTATTTTTAAAAGGGAAAATGATGGCAGACGATATTAGTGTAAACGATATGGTAAAGCGTACTGTCCAAGCAATTGAAGAGTTTGCCTCCGAAGTTGATCAGGACATGAGTGACATTCAAATACTCATGACCGACAAGGAAATTAGAAATCAGTGGATGGTACAACAAATTAGGCTTAACCATTGTAAGGACTTGGAAGGAAAATTGACTACAGGAGGGGAGCCAATCACTTCAGCGCAAATAGAGCAATGTATTGCATTTGCCACAGGCGACTTTGAAAGACTGAGGCAGCCAATTGAAAATAAACGAAACCAGGATCTATCACAATAGCCTGTAAACAACGATATGCTTGTCGGAACATCATTTAGTTAGATGCTCCGTACTGCTAATTCAAATTAAAAAAATCATGCAGAAAACCAACCAGCCATTCGGTATTTACATCATCGGCGATGAAATCCTCTCCGGCAAGCGGCAGGATGCGCATCTGGGCTTTGTGATTCAGGCACTTAAAGCACGTGGTTTGCAACTGGCCTGGGCGCATTATCTGGGCGACATTCCGGAGCAGATTACCAGTCTGCTGCGTGCCAGCATGCAGCGCGGTGATATTGTGTTCAGCTTTGGCGGCATCGGCGCCACACCGGATGACTTTACGCGCCAGTGCGCGGCAGATGCGGCCGGGCTGCCAATCATGCGCCATCCAGGCGCTGTAGCTGAGATTGAAGCGCAATATGGCGAGGGCGCATACCCTAAACGGGTGCTGATGGCAGAGTTGCCTTCAGGTGCGGAACTGATTCCTAACCCGGTCAACCGTGTAGCGGGTTTTTCAATCAAGCAGCATTACTTCGTGCCGGGCTTCCCGCAGATGGCGCACCCGATGGTGGAGTGGGTACTGGATACGCATTACCGGCATCTGTTCCATCAGCAGGACTACACGGAGATTTCCATTCTGGTCATGGATGCCGGCGAAAGCAAACTCATCGATTTAATGAATCAAATCGTAGCAAAATATCCAGCACTTAAACTTTTCAGCCTGCCTAAACTGGATAACCGTCGCTCCACCGAAGTCGGTGTTAAAGGCACCAGTGTGCTTGCAAAAACAGCCATAGAGGAAATCAAGCTTGCAGTGACTGCGCTGGATTTCCCGTGGGAAGAACTTTAAAACCTGAATCATGGAATGTAGAAGCTCGTGCGGTGCATGCTGCACCGCCCCCTCAATTAACAGCCCGATTCCCGGCATGCCCAATGGCAAACCAGCCGGGGTACGCTGCATTCAGTTAGATGACAGCAACCGATGCATGATTTTTGGCAAACCGGAAAGACCAGCATTCTGTGCCGGCCTACAGCCTGGCATAGAAATGTGCGGTGACACGCGCGAGCAGGCGATTGCCTGGCTTACGCAACTAGAGCGGCTCACTGCGCCGGCTCTCCCCCAGTAATAATATCGCAATAAAACTTACCGCGGCAGCACCTGAAACGTAAGCGCCCACCCACGCCAAACCACCCGCCGTGACTAGCAGTTGTGAAATATAGGGCGCAAATGATGCCCCTAATATTCCGCCAAGCTGATAGGCTAACCCGGCACCGGTATAACGCACCGCCACCGGAAACTGCTCCGGCAGATACGCACCCATAGGCGCAAATGTCGCCCCCATCAGAAACAATGCCAGAGAGAGAAACACCGTCACCTGCACCACTGAACCGCTCGCTAGCAGCGGGCTAAGCGTAAACCCGGCAGCTACAGCAAACGCACCGCTCACAAGCAATACCGGCCTGCGGCCAAAATGATCGCTTAATTTTGCAGAGATCGGCGTCGCTACCGTCATGAATAGAATCGCCACACACAGCATGCCTAAAAAATCTGCACGCTCAATACCAAGTTTAGCCGTACCGTAACTGAGGCAGAATACGGTGGCCGTGTAAAACAGGTTATAACATACCACCATCGCCAAGGCCCCCAGCAGCACCGGGCGCAAATGTGTTTTCAGTAATGGCTTGATCGGGACCTCATGCGTTTTATTTTCAGCCAGTGCTGTCGCGAAGGCAGGAGTTTCTGCAAGTTTGAATCGCACGTACAAACCAACACCTACCAGCAAGGCACTGGCGATAAATGGCAGGCGCCAGCCCCAGGCTTTGAACTGGGCATCGGTCAGCCACAGCGATAGAGCCAGATAGCTTAAAGTCGCCAGCAGAAAACCGACCGATGGCCCCAGCTGCGGAAACATGCCGAACCACGCACGCTTGCCTTCAGGCGCATGCTCAGTCGCCAGCAGTGCAGCGCCGCCCCATTCACCGCCCAGCCCCAGCCCCTGGCCGAAACGCAGCACACACAAGATGATGGGCGCCCAGATTCCCAATACCTCGTAACCAGGTAGCAGCCCAATCAGCAGGGTTGAAATGCCCATCAGCAGCAGCGAGGCTGCCAGCGTTGCCTTGCGCCCTACTTTATCGCCAAAATGCCCGAACACAATAGCGCCCACTGGTCTGGCGATAAAGGCAATGCCGAAGGTTAAAAATGCGTTCAGTGACTGAGTCGCCGGATCACTGGCCGGAAAAAACACCTGGCCGATCACCAAAGCAGCGGCCATCGCGTAGATATAAAAATCATAAAACTCAATGGCAGTGCCAATAAAGCTGGCAAACGCGATATGGCTGGTGGAAGCTTTGCGCATATTCAATAAACCCAATAATAGACTATCCCGGATTGTATGCCATAAATAATGAGCCCTACTATAAATACATTTTTGGCGCATTATTGCGTTGCTACTACCTCTAAAATGTCTCGCAACCTCGCTGCATGCCGCATAGTATCTGGGCCGCTGTGTTCCGCGCGCAAGGTACGGCATCCTCAACACTGTATTGATAAAAATGTCCTGATGAATTTTTTGGTTTTCTCAAAGTACGATTGCGTATAAAATAGGCAGCTTTCGCGTTTGAGAAATTCAGCTAGTGCAAATCGGTAACCACATCTTAAAAAACAATCTGGTAGTCGCACCCATGGCGGGCGTGACAGACCGGCCTTTCCGCCAGCTTTGCAAGAAAATGGGCGCTGGATTAGCCGTGTCCGAAATGGTTACCTCGAACTCATTGCTTTACGGCAGCGAAAAAACAAAGCGCCGCGCTAACCATGAAGGTGAAGTCAATCCGATTTCCGTTCAGATTGCAGGCGCAGACCCGAAAATGATGGCTGAGGCAGCAAAACACAATGTCGATAACGGCGCACAGATTATCGACATCAACATGGGCTGTCCGGCTAAAAAAATATGCAACGTCATGGCTGGCTCTGCCTTGCTCAAAGATGAACCACTGGTAGCACAGATTTTAAGGGCAGTTGTCGGCGCCGTAGATGTACCTGTAACGCTGAAAATCCGTACCGGTTGGGACAAAAACAACCGCAACGCAATCGCCATTGCCAGAATGGCTGAAGACCTTGGCGTACAGGCACTCGCCATGCATGGCCGCACCCGCGCCTGTGCTTATATGGGTGACGCCGAATACGATACGATTGCCGCAGTTAAACAGGCAATCCGCATCCCGCTGATTGCCAACGGCGACATTACCACACCGGAAAAAGCTAAATTCGTACTGGATTATACCGGCGCTGATGCCGTGATGATCGGCCGCGCCGCGCAAGGCCGGCCATGGATATTCCGCGAGATTGAACATTACCTGACCACCGGCACGCATTTATTAGCACCGACGGTAGATGAAATCCATTCCGTGATGCTTGAGCATCTACATGATTTATATGATTTCTATGGCGATCTGACCGGCATGCGCATGGCGCGCAAGCACATTTCCTGGTACACCAAGGGCCTGGCTGGCTCTGCGAATTTCCGTCACACCATGAATACATTGCAAACCATTGAGTTGCAATTACAGGCCATTAACGACTTTTTTACTGAACTCAAAGCTAAAAACGACCGTTTGGTATATATCGATAATCACGATGCAGAAGACGCCAACAACGCGTCAGAAGCACTGGCGGCCTGAGTCTAAACTATGTCAGCAGATTGCAAATTAAGCCAAGCCGTCAGAGAATCACTGGATGATTACTTCACCCATCTGGATGGGGAGCCGCCGCATGCCGTTTACGACATGGTGCTGGGCTGCGTAGAGAAACCGTTATTACAATACATCATGCATAAAGTCGGCGGCAACCAAAGCAAGGCAGCCGAAATCCTGAATATCAACCGCAACACGCTGCGCAAAAAACTTCAGCAATACAATATTGATTAATCAACCTTCCACAACTATTTATTTCTTTTAGAGTTTTCACATGGCAACTATAAAACGTGCGCTGATCAGCGTTTCTGATAAAACCGGTATCATCGATTTTGCTAAAAGCCTGAGTACGCTTGGCGTTGAGCTGTTATCTACCGGCGGTACCGCTAAATTATTCCGCGATAACAATATCCCGGTCATCGAAGTCAGCGACTACACAGGCTTTCCCGAAATGCTGGATGGCCGCGTAAAAACGCTGCACCCGAAAGTACACGGCGGCATTCTGGGTCGCCGTGACTTGCCGGAACACGTTGCCGCCATGCAGGCGCAAGGTATCCCGAACATTGATATGGTTGTCGTCAACCTGTATCCGTTTGAAGCTACGGTTGCCAACCCGGACTGCACACTGGAAGACGCCATCGAAAACATCGATATCGGTGGCCCTGCTATGGTGCGCTCTGCAGCCAAGAACTGGAAAGATGTTGCTGTATTAACTGATGCCAGCCAATATGCAGACGTGCTGCGCGAGATGCAAAGCACCGGCGGCGCAACCTCACAGGCGACAAAATTCGCACTGTCAGTCGCTGCATTCAACCGCATCAGCAATTACGATGGCGCTATCAGCGATTACCTGTCGAGCTTTAATAACGACGGCACGCGCAACCCATACCCAGCACAGGTAAACGGCCGTTTTGTAAAACTGCAGGATCTGCGTTACGGTGAAAACCCGCACCAGAGTGCAGCGTTCTATCGCGACCTCAGCCCGGCACCTGGCTCACTGGTAACAGCGCAGCAGTTACAAGGCAAAGAACTCAGCTATAACAATATTGCCGATGCTGACGCAGCATGGGAAGCCGTAAAGAGCTTTGACACAACAGCCTGCGTGATCGTGAAACATGCGAATCCATGCGGCGTGGCTGTAGGCAAGGATGCACTTGAAGCCTATAGCAAGGCGTTCCAGACCGACCCGACTTCAGCGTTCGGCGGCATTATCGCTTTCAATACTACGGTAGATAAAGCAGCGGCTGAAGCTGTCAGCAAACAGTTTGTAGAAGTATTGATTGCACCTGACTACACAGAAGAAGCATTAGCGATTTTCAGCGCAAAAGCCAATGTACGCGTACTTAAAATCGCATTGCCGCAAGGCGGCGACACTGCCTGGGAGCAAGGCCGCAATGCGCAGGACATCAAACGCGTAGGTTCAGGTATCTTGATCCAGACCGCAGACAACCATGAAATCAGTGTTGCTGACTTGAAAGTCGTGACTAAAAAACAACCGACCCCACAACAGCTGGAAGACATGCTGTTTGCATGGCGCGTGGCTAAATATGTGAAATCGAATGCGATTGTATTCTGCGGCAACGGCATGACCTTGGGTGTAGGCGCAGGCCAGATGAGTCGTGTAGACAGCACACGTATTGCAGCCATCAAAGCGCAGAACGCAGGGCTGGCACTGACAAACTCAGTGGTCGCTTCCGACGCATTCTTCCCGTTCCGTGACGGTATCGACGTGCTGGCAGAGGCCGGTGCAGTATGCGTCATTCACCCGGGCGGCAGCATGCGCGATGAAGAAGTGATTGCAGCAGCCGATGAACATGGTTTAGTCATGGTACTGACCGGTATTCGTCATTTCAGACATTAATTTATAGTTTTTTGTCATTCCCGACGGGAATGACAAAATTGATAGTGTCTAGCTCATTGAGAACGTTTTTAAAGGTTGAGAACATGAAAATATTGGTGATTGGTGGTGGTGGTCGCGAACACGCACTAGCCTGGAAAGTCGCTCAGAACAAAGCCGTCAGCCGTGTTTATGTTGCACCAGGCAATGCAGGCACCGCAATTGATCCAGATATGATGAATGTTCCTATCACCTCGGTACCGGACTTAGTCAAGTTCGTGCAAGATGATGGCGATATTTATCTCACTATCGTTGGCCCTGAAGCACCGCTCTCTCAAGGTGTGGTGGATGCATTCCGCGCTGCGGGCCTGAAGATTTTCGGCCCAACCAAAGCCGCAGCTCAACTGGAATCTTCAAAAGATTTCGCTAAAGCCTTCATGATCAGGCATAACATCCCTACAGCTGCCTACGCTACATTCACCGACGCACAACTGGCACATGACTACGTTAAGCAGCAGGGTGCGCCTATCGTGATTAAAGCCGATGGCCTGGCTGCCGGCAAAGGCGTTGTGGTAGCGATGGATGAAGACGAAGCGCATGCGGCAATTGATGCCATGCTGGCAGACAATAAGCTCGGGGCTGCCGGCGCACGTGTCGTGATTGAAGAGTTTTTAACCGGTGAAGAAGCAAGCTTTATCGTGATGGTGGATGGCAAAAACATATTGCCGCTTGCCACTAGCCAGGACCATAAGCGCCTTATGGACAAAGACTTGGGACCTAACACCGGCGGCATGGGCGCATATTCGCCGGCTCCGGTTGTCACTCCGGAGATTCACGCCAAAGCGATGCGTGAAATTATCAGGCCTACAGTTGAAGGCATGGCAAAAGACGGCATTCCCTACACCGGCTTTCTTTATGCAGGCCTCATGATTTCACCGAACGGTGACATTAAAACACTGGAGTTCAACTGCCGCATGGGTGACCCGGAAACACAGCCTATCATGCTGCGTTTGAAAAGTGACTTGGTAGCACTGGCTGACCATGCCATTAACGGTACCTTGGATCAGGCAGAAGCCGAGTGGGACAGGCGTACTGCCTTGGGCGTAGTCATGGCCTCGGCCAATTATCCGGATACACCAAGACTGGGGGACGCCATCACCGGCTTACCTAAAAACCTGACAGATGCCCATGTATTTCATGCTGGCACGACGCTCAAGGATGACAATGTAGTGACCAGCGGCGGCCGCGTACTGTGTGTTACCGCACTGGGTGAAACCGTAAAATTCGCACAGCAGCAAGCCTATAAGATTCTGGATGACATCAAATTTGATGGCGCACAGTACCGTTCCGACATCGGCTATCGCGCAATTAAAGGATAAGCAATCCACACCCGCAATCAATAACGGCGTTACCGCTCTTTGCCGCACTAATCGTACTGTCTGCATCGGGTTGCCTTGTTCTCATCTGCAAGTGTGAAGTGCCCTTAAGTAAACTAGAAAGAAAATGTTGATGGATACACAAGCCGTTTTAAGTTACCTCCAGAACCTGCAAGCCAGAATCGTTGAAGCAATCGAACTTGTGGACGGTAAGAACTTTCTGCAGGATAGCTGGCAGCGCCCTGAAGGCGGCGGCGGCAACTCCTGCATGCTTGAAGACGGCAACGTATTTGAACGCGCAGGCATCGGCTTTTCTCATGTGTTAGGCACAAAGTTGCCACCCGCTGCCAGCGTAGCCCACCCTGAGGCCGCAGGCCGCCCGTGGGAGGCAATGGGCGTATCGCTCGTGTTCCACCCGCGCAACCCGTATGTGCCTACCGTGCATATGAACGTGCGCTTCTTTGTAGCAAAAGCCCAGAACGCTTCAGAACAGGATATCTGGTGGTTTGGCGGCGGCATGGACCTGACGCCCTACTATGGCTTTGAAGAAGATGCCGAGCATTTCCATCGCACCATCAAGACCGCCATCGATGCATTCGGCGCAGGCTACTACCCTGAGTTCAAAAAAGAATGTGACGAATATTTCTTCTTGAAACATCGCCAGGAACCGCGCGGTATCGGCGGTATCTTCTATGATGATTTCAATGAACTGGGATTCGACAAAACCTTTGCCTTCCACCGTGCTGTGGGCGACGCCTTCCTGCAGGCTTACCTGCCGATTGTACAGCGCCGCAAAGATACGCCTTACGGCGAACGTGAACGCGACTTCCAGGCGTACCGGCGTGGTCGTTATGTTGAATTCAACCTGATTTATGACCGTGGCACTATTTTTGGCCTGCAGTCCAATGGCCGCACCGAATCAATCCTGCTTTCCATGCCGCCTGTCGTAAAATGGCGCTATGATTGGAAACCGGAAACCGGCAGCCCGGAAGCCAAGCTCTATACGGACTTCCTGATTGAAAAAGACTGGTTATCGCTTAACGCATAAAACTCTATGGAGTGTTGTACATCATGAAGATTTCAGACCAAGCCCGCGCCCTGGCGCAAGACCTGCTGGATTTTATTGATGTCAGCCCCAGCCCCTGGCATGCGGTTCATAGTGTAGAGCAAAGACTGCTGAAACAAGGCTTCACCCGGCTTGAAGAATCACAAAACTGGCAGCTCGCAGCGGGCAGGAGTTATTTCATTGTGCGCGGCGGCGCATCCATCATCGCCTTCACCATCGGTAAACAGCCGCTTACCGATAGCGGCTTCCGCATTACAGGCGCACATACTGACTCCCCTGGCCTGCGCCTTAAACCGCAGCCAGCGTTCGGCAGTGACAGCCTGGTACGCATCGGCGTTGAAGTCTACGGCGGGCCGATTCTGGCGACATTTACCGATCGCGATTTGAGCATTGCCGGACGCGTGACCGTACGCACTACCGATGGCCATGATACCAGGCTGGTCAAATTTGATAACGCCTTGATGCGCCTGCCTAACCTTGCCATCCACATGAACCGTGAAGTGAACGACAAAGGCCTGGTGCTTAACAAACAGACCGAATTACCACTGCTTTTTGCAGAAAGCGAAGACGGTGTTGCAGCTGACCGGCAATTCCTGGCTTATATCGCACAGTCACTTGGCGTAGATGCCGCAAACATATTAACCTTTGAGTTAAATGTATTCGATACCCAGAAAGGGGCATTCTGGGGCGCTAACCAGGAGTTCATCGCCGATAGCCAGCTCGACAACCTGGCCTCATGCCATGCAGCAGTCACTGCGCTATTGGCAGCCAGAAATCCGGACTCAACCAGTGTTTGCGCACTGTTCGACCACGAAGAGGTCGGCAGCGAAAGTGCAACCGGCGCCAGCGGCAGCTTTTTAGCTGACATCATCAATCGTATTGCCGCAAACACAGGCCTGAGTACGGAAGACAGGCTGCGTGCTTTAGCACAAAGTTTCTTTATCAGTGCCGATATGGCGCATGCTTACCACCCTAACCACCCTGGCGCTTATGAACCTTGCCATCATGTACTGGTTAATAAAGGCCCGGTGATCAAAACCAATGCCAACCAGCGCTATTCAACCAATGCGGATACCGCAGCACGCTTCATCACACTCTGCGCAAGTGCCGGTGTACCTTATCAGCAATACGCACACCGCACCGACCTGGGCTGCGGCAGTACCATCGGGCCTATCGTGGCATCCAACCTGGGTGTGCCTAGCGTCGATGTAGGTTCGCCAATGTGGGCAATGCATAGCATACGCGAGAGTGCCGGCGTGCTTGATCATGGATACATGATTGCGGTGCTGAACGCTTTATTCAAAAGCTAGTGACCGCAGGCTGCCACTAAGTATTGATTGACCAGGTTCCTCTTAATGTTTACGATTGCAGGCTAACGATTGTTAACATCTTGTAACATTTACCTTATTACCGGCATTTTAAGAAGAACCTAAAAGGGATACACCCATGCTCAAGCAGCTTATGCGCACCAAATCAATCGTCGCCCACTCAGACAGCGGGCTTAAAAAATGTCTATCCGCATTTGATCTGGCATTGCTGGGCATTGGCTGTGCAATCGGTACCGGTATTTTTGTACTTACCGGCATTGCTGCGGCAACGCAATCTGGCCCAGCTGTCGTGCTGTCTTTTATCATCGCAGGTGCCGCTTCAGGATTCGCTGCATTAGCCTATGCAGAATTGGCCGCCTCTGTAGGTGGCTCAGGCAGTGCTTATGGTTATAGCTATGTTGCTTTTGGCGAGTTTATTGCCTGGGTCATGGGCTGGATTCTGCTGTTAGAGTACGGGGTTGGTGCCGCCGCGGTTGCCAACGGCTGGTCAGGTTATTTTATCAACACGCTTAGCAACTTTGGCATACATTTACCTGAGGGGCTTACCAAAGCGCCTGTAATGGGCGGACTCATCAACCTTCCAGCCTTTCTTATTATCTGGGTACTGACGATTCTGCTAAGTATCGGCGTTAAAGAAAGCGCACGTTTCAATAACATCATTGTTATCGTTAAGCTATCGACAATCGCCATTTTCATTGTATTAGCGTCTATGCACCTGAATACGGACAACTGGCAACCATTCATGCCTTACGGCTGGTTCAGCACCTTGGAAAATGGAAAGAATATCGGCGTACTTGCCGGCGCATCCTTAGTGTTTTTTGCCTATTTCGGTTTCGATGCAGTTTCTACTGCAGCAGATGAGGCAAAAAACCCACAACGCGACTTACCTATCGGGCTGATTGCCTCTCTCACCTTCTGCACTATCATTTATATCATTGTGTCTGGCCTGCTGACAGGAGTCGTCCCTTATACCGAGCTTAACGTGTCATCTCCAGTCGCCTACGCACTCACTAAAATAGGACATACCTGGTCATCTACTCTAGTTGCAACTGGCGTACTTGCAGGGCTGATTACAGTACTATTGGTTTTGCTGTACGGCCTGACACGCATCTTGTTCGCGATGAGCCGCGACGGGCTGATCTCACCAGTTTTTTCAAAAATCAACCCAGACCGGAAAACACCTACACGCATTATCCTGATGTGTGGATTCATCGTTTCGTTAGTTGCTGGCTTCATTCCGCTAGGTGAATTGGCAGAGACTGTAAACATCGGGACTTTAGCGAGCTTTGTCATGGTATGCGTCGGGGTGATTGTACTGCGCATTCGCCAGCCGGAGTTGCCCCGCCCATTTAAAAATCCATGGAACCCATTGATTCCGGTGCTAGGTATTATTTCATGCGGCGCATTGATGGCATTCTTGCCGGCAAGTACTTGGCACAGATTCGGCCTATGGGTAATCGCCGGCATTGTGTTTTATTTTATTTATTCAATGCATCATAGCAAACTCAATCTGCTGCATAAAAAAACAAAATAATAAGTTGTTACAGCCAATAAAAAAGCCAGCGTTAAGCTGGCTTTTTTATTGAATCTAAACTGGATTACATTGACAGAATCCATGCGACAACTGTTTTGATATCAGCATCTTTAACCTGCGGGCTGTTTGCCGGCATAGGCATAGGACCCCAAACACCACTGCCGCCTTTTTTAACTTTCTCTACCAGCTTTGCTTCAGCGGTTTTATCGCCTTTGTATTTAGCAGCAACATCTTTATATGATGGGCCTAACACTTTTTTATCGACACTGTGGCAGGCCAAACAGCCGCTCTTTTGTGCCAAGGCCTGAGCTGCCGCAGCATCTACCGCATTAGCCTGTGCTGCAACAAACATAGAACCAGCAGCAGCGATTGTTAATAATAAAGCTTTCATGCTATCTCCTTAGATTAACGCTTAATAATAATTATTTAATTTACAACGTTTTAATAATACCCATTATTAAAATTTTAACAAGTGAGCTAAATCAAATAACTACGACTAAATTCGATAAAATTGATCAAGCAAACCTGATAAATCCAAAACATCTCGTAAACACTCAACGCAGGAGTCTAAACAGTCGTTGACACTCCCTGAAATTTTTCTGCACCCGAAAAAATCCGGTTCATGCAAAAAGCTGGTCTAAGCGAGATTAAAGCGTCTCTACGCGATACTCAACCGACATCGTGTGCGTTCTGCCTGGGCTGATTACCACTGAGTTCTCCAGTGCATTCGCAGTTTCTACGCAAATCATCTCGCGCCATTCATCCGGCTTCCCCATATCGACCATCTGGTTTGCTTTTTCTGCCCATGGATTCCAGATCACCGTTGACTGGCTGCCGGATTTTGAAATCCGGATCTGACGGTTCAAGCCCGCATCATGAATCATGCAGTCGACATTGGTATTGAGGTAAACACGGTCGAATTCACCATTAAACTGCACATCGCTGCTCTCTACGCGGCGCTCGTAATTAAACACCTTATCTGCATAGAGTGTATCTTCCAGGCCTTTAATCTGAATGGTCGCCACATCACTGACCTGGAAGTAAGTATGCAAAGCCTCACCCACCATAAACGGATGATCTGCTTTATTGGTTGTCGCAAGATCAAGTCTCAAAGTCTCGCCTACCGTAATCGTGACGGTAAGCAGATGCGGATATGAAAGCTGCCGTTTTGATTCGGCCGGCTCCAGCATTTGCAATTCTATGCGGGTTGCGCCATTATTAAGCGTTTCAGCATCAACCAGCTGCCATGGCATCACGCGTGCAAAGCCATGTGGACAAAGGGTACTATCTGTCGGATGTGCGCCGAACCATGGCCAGCAAATAGGAATGCCGCCGCGGATAGAACGGCCTGGAACATAACGCGCATTGCTTGATAGCCACAATACCGGGTGCTGCTGTGATTTTGGTTGCCATGACATAACGTGGGCACCTTGCAATGCAATTTTTGCAGTCGCCAATTCATTATCGATTTCGATGTAATCCAGGCCGTTCTCATCACGAATGAAACGCACATGATAGTTCTCTGCCTCGGCGACCGGATTGATTTTTTCTACTGCACTGGTTTGTGTCATTTAAATTTACTCTGAACTTACGGGCACTTCTATAAATACATTTTTGGGCGCATTACTGCGTTGCGACTATATTTCAAATGGACTCGCAACCTCACTGTATAACTCATACTATCTCGGCTACTGCGTTCCGTGCGCCTTGTACTGCATCCCAAACTCTGTATTTATAAAAGCCCCCTTACTTTAAATTAAATTGGCCGCCTGATGGCGGCCAATTATTGCTGCTATTGTTACTTCTCGATTTGCGATACGTCACGCACTGCACCGCGCGCTGCACTGGTACTCATTGCCGCATAAGCACGCAGGGCTGGAGAAACTACCCGTTCACGGTTAACCGGCTTCCATGCATCTTTACCTTTATTTTCCATTTTGGTGCGGCGGTGTGACAACTCTTCATCCGTCACGACCAAATGAATGGTACGGTTAGGAATATCGATTTCAATCGTGTCATTTTCCTGCACTAGCCCAATGGCACCGCCTTCAGCGGCTTCCGGTGAGGCGTGGCCAATACTCAGGCCAGATGTGCCGCCGGAAAAACGACCATCTGTCAGCAGGGCACAGGCTGCACCCAGCCCTTTGGATTTAAGGTATGAAGTCGGGTACAACATTTCCTGCATGCCAGGGCCGCCACGCGGACCTTCGTAACGAATCACCACCACATCGCCTGCGACGATCTGGTCTGCCAGAATCGCTTCAACGGCAGAATCCTGGCTTTCAAAAATACGCGCACGACCGGTAAATTTCAGGATACTGTCATCCACACCGGCAGTTTTAACAATGCAGCCATCGAGTGCAATGTTGCCATACAATACTGCCAGACCGCCATCCTGTGAATAAGCGTGTTCTTTATCACGGATACAGCCTTCAGCGCGATCATCATCCAGTGTCGGGTACAGCATGCTCTGGCTGAATGCGATTGTGGTAGAAATACCGCCAGGTGCGGCACGGTAAAATTTCTTCACATCCTCGTTATCGGTCACTTTAATGTCCCATTGATCCAAGGCATCACCCAATGTTGCGGTATGCACGGTTGGCGTATCGCGATGGATGACGCCTGCTCGATCCAGCTCACCCAGGATGGCCATTACGCCACCGGCACGGTGTACGTCTTCCATATGGTATTTAGCGGTCGCTGGCGCGACTTTGCTCACACATGGGACTTTGCGTGAAATCTGGTCAATATCGCTCATCGTGAAATCAACGCCAGCCTCGTGTGCTGCCGCCAGTAAATGCAATACGGTGTTGGTTGAACCGCCCATTGCCACATCCAAGCTCATCGCATTTTCAAAAGCTTTAATATTAGCGATACTGCGTGGCAGCACGCTGTAGTCATCCTGCTCGTAATGGCGCTTGGACAGATCAACAATCAAGCGGCCAGCTTTGAGGAACAGCTCTTTACGTGCGGCATGCGTTGCCAGAGTGGAACCGTTGCCCGGCAGGCTAAGACCTAGTGCCTCGGTTAAACAGTTCATGGAGTTGGCAGTGAACATACCTGAGCATGAGCCGCAGGTTGGACAAGCTGAACGTTCAATCGCATCAGATTCAGCATCACTCACTTTATCATCGGCTGCAGCAACCATTGCATCCACCAGATCCAGCTTATGCGTATTACCGCCCCAGTTCACCTTACCCGCTTCCATCGGGCCGCCGGAAACAAACACCACCGGAATATTCAGGCGCAATGCAGCCATCAGCATGCCTGGCGTGATTTTGTCGCAGTTCGAGATACATACCAATGCATCCGCACAGTGTGCATTGACCATGTACTCAACACTGTCAGCAATCAGGTCACGGCTAGGCAGGCTGTACAGCATGCCGCTATGGCCCATGGCAATACCGTCATCCACCGCAATGGTATTAAACTCTTTTGCCACGCCACCCGCCTTCTCAATCTCGCGCGCAACCAGCTGGCCCATGTCTTTTAAATGAACATGGCCAGGTACGAATTGCGTAAACGAGTTGGCAACCGCGATGATAGGCTTGTTGAAATCGCCGTCTTTCATGCCGGTAGCGCGCCATAGTGCGCGGGCACCCGCCATATTGCGACCGTGAGTAGTAGTGCGTGAACGATAAACTGGCATGATAAAAATCCGTAATTATTTGAAGATTAAATAAATATGTAATTTTAGACTAGCTGACGCCAACTAGCCAAAGAAATATGATGAAAGATATCCTATTTAACGTTAACCCCAATATCTACCAGTACAAACATTTCACACATCAGCCATATTTATATGGTAATTGTCGCTATTTAGGACAACATATCACCAATACTGATGATGAATTCACAATGCCCATCCCGTAAAATCCCAGCCATTAATGATTCATGATGGTTAGCCAAAAAGAGCTGCCTGCGTAATTACTACGCCGCAACCAGACCAAGCTTGGCTTTATAAATACCCGCAAAGGAACTTAATGACTCTCCGTCACGACCAGCAACAGTCCCCTTTGCCAGATGAGCTGGCGCCGATTAGATCGCACATTCACGGCTGCAGCACATGGAAAGTCTATATTTTTCTTGCTACCTTGTTGTTTATATTATTTTATTTTCTGATTCCAGCATGGCTCAACCATGAGCTGCACTTTCTTCAAAACAATGCGATTCGCCCGATTGCTGAACCATTATTGATAAGGCATATCGATTGGCTCCAGTGGCTGGGCATCACACTTTCTTCAATATGCATGCTGCTCGCTATCCGAAATTATGTCGCCACACGCCCAATGGCCAGGAGCGATATTCACTTTATCAGCCGCCTGCTTGCCAAGCTCATGAACTAGCTTGATTTGCCAGAAAACCAAAGTGCAGCGTGCTGTATGGCATGCAGCACACAATCACTGCTTTGTTCTGCACGAATCAGCCTGGGAGATGCCTATAAAATCATAGACAAAACCGTACACTTAGGCCTAAGCTTGCGTTGATAGTAAATAGTGCCGTTTAACCAGCCTTTAACTCAATCAAGCAAGGCCGTAAATGAAGTTTAAAAGATTCCTGAATTTTGAATGGGATGCAATCGCAGGCATCATCGCTGCAGTCATAGCGCTTATCCTGCATCTGCTCCACATTGTCGACGAACATGTCATTTTGCCCATTGTGCTGGCGCTGATTGCATTATTACTGATTAATTTTATGCGCCATACAAGAAACAACGAGATTACGGCTGACCAGGTCAATCACGCTTTACAAGCTATCAACAATATCCAGTCAGACCTGAAAGCGCCAGATGTCGTCCTGATTGGCCCGCGCCACTTACGCTCTGCAAACGAACATTTCATCAGGCAAATGAGTGGCGATACACTTTGGTACAACCTCTGCATGTCCATGTACAAACCACAACCACTGTTCGACGCACTGTTGCGGCCAGCCGTAGAAAATCCCCTCGTGAAATCCATACAGTTCGTTCTTGATGAGAGCCAGCGCAAGCTCTGGATGCTGGAAATACAGCCAAAAATTTCCGCCTGCCACGGCAATGAAAAAGTGCGGGAGCCACGCTGGTGTGATTTAAGCAAAACTGTTTCTTTCATTCTTGCAGATAACCAGGCCAATGGAGATACAGAAGCACTGTTGAGTTTTTGGGGTGAGCCTTTCATGGCACAGACTACCGATCACGATGTTCCGCGCTTTATCTTTCATGTGCAGAAAAATTCTGAACTGCTGCCGCACTTGATTGAACTGGAGCGAAATGCAACACGCAAATCTTGATCAAGACCATCTGCAAATTATCTGCTGACTAAATTTAGCCTTTACAAGAATTTTAGGTAAAATCACTGCCTGTTCACTGGAAGTTGATCCTCATGTTTGTTCACCCACAATTTGACCCTGTTGCCATCCATTTAGGCTCTTTTGGAATCCACTGGTATGGCCTGATGTATCTGGTCGGCTTCTTATCGTTTTTAGCGCTGGGTAAATGGCAGATCAACCATCGCAGCTGGCACCGCTGGACTGTGCCTATGCTCGACGATGCTTTATTTTTTGGCGCACTGGGCGTAATTATCGGCGGCCGCCTCGGCTATGTGCTGTTCTATCAGTTTGATTACTTCGCTCAGCATCCGGCTGAGATTCTTGCGGTATGGCAAGGTGGCATGAGCTTTCACGGTGGCTTCCTGGGCGTGCTGACCGCAATGTGGATTTTCAGCAGGAAATACCACATAGGCTGGCTGAAGATCATGGATTTTGTAGCGCCCCTGGTACCTATCGGCTTGGGAGCTGGCCGCATGGGTAACTTTATCAACGGTGAATTATGGGGCAGAGTCACCAACGCCGATTTCGGCATGGTGTTTCCGCGCGTGGATAATCTATTGCGCCATCCGTCACAACTTTATGAGTTTGCACTTGAAGGCGTACTGCTGTTCCTGATTCTATGGATCTATTCATCCAAACCGCGTGCAACCGGTTCCATTTCCGCATTATTCCTGATTGGCTATGGCAGCTTCAGATTTCTGGCCGAATACACACGTGAACCTGATGACTACCTAGGGTTGTTATCCATGGGCTTGAGCATGGGGCAGTGGTTAAGCTTACCGATGGTTATCATCGGCGTAGTGATGTTTATTTGCAGCCAGAAAATAAATTCGCGCTAGACGCCAATAAACTCAGAACTGCTTAACGCGGCGATTAGCCCTATGCCTGATCACCGCTGCGCTTCAAATGGCGTACGGTCTTCCATGCCATTCGTTGACACGGGAAACGTCGGCATGGAAGACCGCGCTTTAACAGCAGCGCTTTACACCTTTCCATTTATCATCCTGCCAAAGCTTGAAGAACTCCTTGCGCGATAGCGGAGGGGGCGCATCCACAGTGGCCTGATGAAATTCAGCATGGTGTTTCAGGTATTGCTCATACGCATCGTCACCCGCCAGCCGGCGGATGATATGCCACAAGTGTTTTATCTTTTTTAACATACGGGGTGCCTTTTAAATTTAGTCGCAACGCAGTAATGCGCCCCAATGGTTCAAGCAGGCAATCAGCGGCGCTGATGCTTGCAAAGAATGTATTTATAAAATGATGATTAGTCCCTTACCCAATCCTCAACCATCCTGCTCGGCTCATGCGGTACTTCTGATAGCTTCAATACCTGCTTGCCGCTTAAATAACGTACGCACAAACGCAGCATATCAATAATGACCACCCACAGCACCACGACAAAAAACAGGGTCAGATACGCATCGAGGTGTTGATTGAATATCAGCTGCGGTGCCACAGCAGCCTTTTCTGGCGGTAACATACCACTATAAAGTTTTGCTGCCATATCATCTGCGGCGGCAAGGAAACCCACACGGATATCGGTACTAAACACTTTCTGGTAAGCAGCCGTAGTAGTCACGATCACCAGCCATAACAGTGGCAATCCGGTTATCCAGGCATATTTCAGCTTACCGGATTTGACCAGAATACCTGTTGCTACACATAAGGCAATCGCAGCCAGCATTTGGTTCGCAATACCGAACAATGGCCATAAAATATTGACACCGCCGTTAGGGTCGATGACGCCAATATATAAAAAGTAGCCCCAGCCTGCCACCACAACGCTGCTGGTAAAAACCACTGACGGCATGTAAGAGGTTTCGCCAAGTTTCTTATTGAAATTACCCAGCATATCCTGCAGCATGAAGCGTCCGACACGGGTACCTGCATCCAGTGTCGTCAGTATGAAAATCGCTTCGAACATAATCGCAAAGTGATACCACAGTGCAAGCAGGTGTTTGCCGAATGCACTGCCGAATATACTGGCCATACCGACCGCCAGGCTCGGTGCGCCGCCGGTTCTTGCAAACAGCGTGGTTTCGCCCATGTCTTTGGCAAGCTGTTCCATCTGCTCCACAGTTACTGCAAAACCCCAGCTGTTGATTTTTGCAATCGCATCAACCGCTTCCTTTCCAACCACACCCGCCGGACTGTTAATGGCAAAAAATATACCCGGCTCCAGCACAGTAGCGGCAATCATCGCCATAATCGCAACAAAGCTCTCCAGCAGCATACCGCCATAGCCTATCATGCGGATATCGCGTTCATTCATGAGCAACTTTGGCGTGGTTCCGGATGCAATCAAGGCATGAAAACCGGAAATAGCCCCGCAGGCAATCGTAATAAATACAAAAGGAAATAACTTGCCGCCAAAGATCGGTCCGGTGCCATCGATAAACTGTGTCACTGCCGGCATATGAATTTCAGGACGCAGGATTACAATCGCAACGGCCAGTAGCAATATCGTGCCCAGCTTCATAAACGTAGACAGGTAATCACGCGGCGCCAGCAGCAGCCACACCGGCAGCACCGCTGCGGCAAAGCCGTAGACAATGATCGCATACGCCAACGGCAAGCCGTCATGATCAAACCATGCGCGCAAGCCTTCATGGTCGTTGATCCAGCCACCGCCCCATACCGAGAGCAGAAGCAGCACCACACCGATGATTGAAGCTTCCAGCACACGCCCGGGCCGGATATTACGCATATAAATACCGACAATCATCGCAATCGGGATTGTCGCCGCCACAGTAGAAGTCGCCCACGGGCTGTGTTTCATCGCATTCACCACAACCAGACCCAATACCGCGATCAGGATGATCATGATCAGGAATGTACCGATCAGTGCTGCCGTGCCGCCCACGGCACCGATCTCATCACGCGCCATCTGCCCAAGGCTGCGGCCGTTGCGGCGTGTAGAGAAAAACAGAATCACCATATCCTGTACGGCACCGCCAAGTACCGCACCAATCAGAATCCATAATGTGCCTGGCAGGTAACCGAATTGCGCCGCCAGCGTTGGTCCGATCAGTGGGCCGGGACCAGCAATCGCCGCGAAGTGGTGCCCAAACACAATCCATTTGTTTGTTGGAACAAAATCACGTCCGTTATCCAGGCGTTCTGCGGGCGTAGCCCTGGTTTCATCTATGACCAGCACCCTGGCCGCAATCCATGCTGAATAAAAGCGATAGCCGATTGCATACACACACACTGCTGCCGTAATGATCCACAACGCATTGATGCTCTCACCGCGGTTAAGTGCGATACCCGCCACAGCAAAAGCGCCCAGCAAGGCCACCGCCAGCCATATGATTGTTTTGAAGTTTTTATTCATAATGATTCAGTTAAGGTAAAAAAATTAAGCAAATATTGAAAGCTGCATCTAAAACACCCACCAGGCAATCCAGATTGATGCAACCTGGATAATGATGCCCAAAGACACCTGGCGCGCAAATTCACGGCCGCCTGTAATCGCCGCCACAATCATTTTTGAGCTAGCATTCACTGAAAACGCCACTAATATCGGCACGGCAGCATCCGCTACGGCAAGTTTACCTGCAAGCGCAAGCGATGCAACAGAGATTGTAGCCGCATGCGCGTCAGCAAGGCCTGCCACACCGGAGGCAACGATCAGGCCTGCCTGGCCAAACCAGGTTTTGAGTGCCGCTGAGACCATCAGTGCCAATGCAATGACCACCGCCAGCATCAATGCCGTTTTTACACTGAAAGAACGGCCGGGATTACTCATTTCAACACCATTCTGGTGAAGTGAACTCATTGTCACGACAAATCCATAAATTGAAATAGTCACTCCGGCAAAAACCAGAGGTCCGGCAAGCGCATACAAGGTCGGAGGATGGATTGCCGCAAGCAGCAGGCTCAACTGCAAGACTGTCGCTAAACATGAGAGCGTGGCACCGGCAACCGAAGCCCCCATTAACTCAGGTGTTTTGCGGACACGCGTCCCCATGGCGCCAATGGTGGCAATACTGGAAATAAATCCTGATATCAGGCCTACGACAGGTAGCCCCGCTTTACTGCCAAACAACCTTAACGCAAGGTGGCTGAGTGCGCCGATGAACATGACCAGAATGACGATCAGCCATAAATTACGCGGGTTAATTGCATTAAATGGTCCAATCAGTTCATTCGGCACTACCGGCAAAACAATAAGCGTTGCTGCCGCAAGAATGAAGAAATCATTCATTTCATCTTTGGTGATAGCGCCGCGCACAAACCAGTGAATTGGCTCCTTGGCTGCCAGCAATATTGCAACCGCCACTGCCAGGCTGACGGCCAGACCTGCTTCGCTCATCGCCAGCCCCCCCAGAATCACTGTAAATATCAGGCTGACCTCGGTGGTTAAACTGGGGTTGTCATCGTTACTGACAAAAGTCGCGGCTGTCACAAATACAGTCACACAAATAATAGATACCATAAGCAACCAAGGGTCGATTGCAGTGCTTACCGCACCCAGCAGTGATGCAATGGTGAATGTCCTGATTCCGGCTACCGTGCTGCTGCCGGCACCGTCTTTCCTGCGCTCACCGGCTGCCGCTTTCCGGCGCTCACGCTCAGAGCCGATCAGCAAGCCGATGCCCAATGCAACTGCCAGGTTTATCCAATGTGCGCTATCAATGATCATGCATGCTTTCCATTCACTAATTCAACACAACTTACAGCAAGCCACGTTCGGCAAAAGATAATGTCTGGTTACCCGCAACGATAAAGTGATCCAGTACGCGCACATCTACCAAAGCCAGCGCCTGTTTCAATTGCCCGGTCAACACTTCATCAGCAGCACTTTGCTTTGCAACTCCGGATGGATGGTTATGTGCAAAAATGACACCGGCGGCATTGTGGTGCATTGCGCGTTTCACCACTTCACGCGGATAAACACTCGTTTGTGTAAGCGTACCACTAAACATTTCCTCAGTGGCATTCAACCTGTTCTGCGCGTCCAGAAACATCACCATAAATACCTCGCGCGTAAGGCCGCCCAGCTTCAGTACCAGATAATCCCGCACCTGCCGCGGCGACTCAAAGACATCGCGCTGCTGCAACTGCTCACTCAAAGCGCGCCGGCTCATTTCAAAAATAGCCTGCAGCTGCACATATTTGCTGCTGCCGATACCATGTACCTGGCTCAGCTCCTGTTCTGTAGCGGCAAAAATACCGTTAAGGCTGCCAAATTCGCGCAGCAGATCGCGGGCCAGATCGACCGCACTTTTTCCAACGACGCCTACACGCAGAAAAATTGCCAGTAACTCTGCATCAGACAATGCTGCAGCGCCCTGTTCAATGAGTTTTTCACGTGGCCGCTCACTAGCAGGCCAATCAGTAATCGCCATTTTAACGCTTTCGCATATCAGTCAATAATCCGGTCATCGCAACCACCCGATTTCGCGTGCGGTGATGTCGCCAATCAGCGTCTGCCCCAGGGTTTTTGGTATTTCCGCACGCGCTTCACTTTGCGGGATGCGCCCGCCCATCAATTCGGCAAAATCCTGCGGATAAAGCGGCGTTCTTTCCGGTTCCGCATAACCGTCCGGGTACACAGGCAATGTTGTGCTTAAATCATACTTATCTGTCGCATTCAATGTATGCAACAGCTCATGTGCCAGTATCACCAGGTTTTGCTGATGATACTCACTGTCGGCAAACAAATTTACACGCCCGATACGCCCTTTACTTAATGCCGTTGAATGGCTTAATCCAGATTGGATTGCGGGGTCATGATAAAGCAGATACATGCGGATATCAGGTTTAACATTCACTTCCGGGCTATTCGTCCAGGCATAAAACCTGAATTTCAGACTCCAGATAATCGTACTTAAAACGCCTCCACCGGAAGGCGGTGCAGGTGGCGCCTCACCCACCGGTGCCCCCAGCTGCAGCTCTATCGGACGGCGTAACCCCAGCTGGTACGGTACTGCTTCTTCAGCAAAATATTCAGCTACAGGTTCAAAATCCGCGGCGGTCAGCGTGCGTAAGTAAGCCCCCACTTTTGCGCTGGCATCTGCATTCACAGGATAAACCGCAACATAAAAATTGCGTTTCCAGGCCAGGTCAACTTTATCCAGCCAGACCTGCTGTATCACAGTTGCCAGAATTAACAGCAGAATGACAATTCTTAACTTACGCCACATAATCCATCAATCTTTCACAGGTGTTTCCGGGCAGGGAATCTAGGTTAAAATGGAAGCATTACATAAATCGCTGCGAATATGCAAACAAACAAATCCATTGTGCTAGGCATTACTGGTGGCATTGCCGCTTACAAGGCAGCCGAACTTGTACGCCTGCTGGTTAAAGCCAATATAGAGGTACAGGTTGTCATGACCGAAGCTGCCTGCCAATTCATCACGCCTGTAACGATGCAGGCGCTATCCGGAAAACCTGTATTTAAAGACATGTGGGACGCATCGATTGCGAATGGCATGCCGCATATTGAGTTAAGCCGTGCCGCAGACGCGGTTGTAATCGCGCCGGCAAGTGCTGACTTCATTGCAAAACTGGCGTATGGCCGCGCAGACGATTTACTCTCGACCTTATGCCTGGCGCGTGATTGCCCATTGCTGATTGCCCCGGCAATGAATAAGCAGATGTGGGAAAATCCGGCGACGCAACGCAACATTGCATTATTGGATGCAGATGGCATCACCATCCTGGGGCCAGATAGCGGAGAACAGGCCTGTGGCGAAACTGGCCTGGGCCGCATGCTGGAGGCAGAAGATCTATTGAACCTGATTCAGGCGCACTTTCAGCCAAAGATACTCAAAGGCAAAAAAATACTGGTGACCGCAGGCGCCACGCTGGAAATGATTGATCCTGTGCGTGCCATCACCAACCTAAGCTCTGGAAAAATGGGCTACGCCATCGCTCAGGCCGCATTCGAAATGGGTGCCGAGGTTACCCTGATAAGCGGCGCCAGCGCACTAAAACCACCGTCCGGTGTAAATCTCATCTCCGCGACCAGTGCAGAATCCATGTACCAGAGCGTAATGAAAAACATTGCTACACAGGATATTTTTATCAGTGTAGCAGCGGTTGCTGACTATTCCCCAATTGAAACCAGCTCACAGAAAATCAAGAAAAGTAAGTCACCACTTACAATAGAACTAAAACCCAACAAGGACATTCTAGCTGAAGTCGCCAGCCTGCCAAGCCCACCGTTCTGTGTAGGGTTTGCTGCAGAGTCTGAAAACCTGCTCGCATACGCAGAGGCCAAACGCACATCAAAAAAACTGCCACTGATTGTTGCCAATCTCATGAACGACAGTATGGGACAAGATACCAACAACGCAACCCTGCTTGATGCTACGGGCGCACATCCACTGCCTACACTCCCCAAAAAATCAGTAGCTGAATTACTGTTACAGCATATTACCAATATGCTGCAGTAATCAATTTTTCAACCGGGATTAACTCAATCAGCAGCAAATCATCACTCGTAGCAACTGCCGCAGTAAATAATCTTTATATTTTCATGCAGATAATACCCCTATTAAATTCATGGAAATACTGAGAGATCATCTTCATTTATCAATTAAAATGTGAGCAAATCCATTTTCCAAATTCAATTAATTATCTAAGGTTTAATTTATGTTGTACCCGAGCATCTACAAAAGAAAAACAATACCTCTGGCTATCTTAAGTGTTCTGAGCATAAATCATCATGCTGCTGCCGACGAATCGTCAACAGCAAAAATTGTAACCGCTCCCGTTGTAGTGACTGCAACCCGTGTTGAACAAAACAGTTTTGATCTACCTGTATCTATTGACGTTGTTAACCAAAATGACATTCAAGATGCGCAATTAAAGATGACTTTGTCTGAAAGTCTGATTCGCGTTCCGGGGATTACTGCACAGAATCGCTCACAATTCTCACAGGATCCACAAATTTCAACACGCGGATTTGGCTCGCGTTCAAGTTTTGGGGTACGTGGTTTACGTATTTATGTTGATGGCATTCCATTTAGCATGCCTGATGGAATTGGTCAGCCAGGCAACATTGATTTAAGTACTGTTAAATCAATTGAGATTATGCGTGGGCCATTTTCAAGTTTATATGGCAACTCTTCAGGTGGTGTAATTCAATTATTAACTGAAGATGCACCCAAGACCCCAGAAGTAAGCACAGAACTGATGATGGGCAGTTACGGAACCAATAGGCAAAATATAAGTGTAAGCGGCACTGAAGATATCGTAGAGTACTCAGTAAGCTACTCCAATTTTGAGACTGATGGCTACCGCAAAAACAGTGATGCCAAGAAAGAGCAATTTACTGCAAAATTGAAATTCAATTTCACAGATGCCACCAAACTGACAATGCTGGCCAATTGGTTAGACATGGATGCACAAGACCCGTTGGGCTTGCCCAGGGCTGATACAACATCCGGACTATTATTCCAGCCATCTGCATTCAGCAATCCTAAAGGGGTGCCTAACGTAGCCTACCTTGCAAATACTAGGGTTAGCCGGAAAAATGAGCAGGTTGGCTTTAACTTGGAACATGCCTTTGATGAAAATAACTCGATTAACCTCATATCATATTTAGGTAATCGCAAGAACACGCAATATCTTTCACTCTATTCATCAACTGCTCCATCAGCCCCTGCCAACAGGATAGATGGCGGCCGAGCAAGCATTATTGATCGTGATTTCTGGGGCGGTGAAATTCGCTACAACCATAAGGGCCTTATCTTGAATCGCCCATACAATATTACTGCCGGATACAGCTATGGTGAAATGAAAGATGCAAGAAGCGATATAAATGCCTATGGCGGTGTTATGCAGGATGAAACCAATCTAACCAATGTGAATAGAAATGAAAAAAACATCGCTCATAACTATGATAAATATGTTCAAGCCCAATGGTCTGCCCTAGACAACTTCGATATTCACGCGGGGGTCAGAAAAACTAAAATTTCCCTGGAAGTCGATGATAAATTAGTTGATCTGACAAAAGATTTCACGAAAACATTTAACCTTAAATACAGGGATTCTAGCGGCGGCCTTAATTTCGAAAAAACCACCCCTGTCATTGGCGCTGTCTGGAAAATTAACCCCGCACTTAATCTGTATGCCAACTATGGCAAAGGCTTTGAAACACCCACTTTAGTTGAAATTGCTTATGATTCTACAAGCGGTACCGGCCCCAACCTTGCACTTAAGCCTAGTGAAAGTGATAACTATGAAATTGGCGTAAAAGCTTTTGCCAATGAAGATACTAGAATTAATGCCGCCATTTTTAGAACAAACACAGACAAAGAAATTGTCGTCACTCAGTCGGGCACTTATCCTGTTTATGAAAACGCAGGGAAAACCAAACGTCAAGGCTTGGAGATTTCCGTCGACTCTCAGTTACCCAACAACTTCGGGTTATATGGTGCTTACACTTATTTAGATGCAAAATTTGACTCATCCTTCATCAGCAGCAACGGATTAGTGAACTCTGGCAACAACATCCCTGGCACTTACCGCGAACAAATATATGGTGAAATTTCATGGAAAGCCCCATCTGTAGGGTTCTCAACTGCATTTGAAGGCCGCTATAACAGCAAGATATATATTGATGACAGGAACACCGATATAGCACCTTCTTACACAATATTTAATTTGAGAGCCGGTTTTAAACAAAGTGTGAAAAATTGGAACTTTAGTGAATATGTACGCATAGAAAATCTATTTGATAAAGAATATATAGGTTCAGTCAGAGTAAATGATAGTAATAGCCGCTACTTTGAACCTGCTCCAGGCAGAAACTACATCCTAGGTGTCAGCGCAGGATACAGCTTTAAGTAATCGCACCTCAACCACTCATTAACTTCGACTAATAAAACGGCCACAATTAAAACTTGCTGGCTTTTTTATTATGCGCATTTAGTGTTTAATACCGCATTATATTAATGAAAAAACAATCACATCATGTCTATCCTCATCGACCTTAAAATACTAGACGACCGCCTGCGCAGCCAGTTTCCGGCTTATGCCACACCCGGTTCTGCCGGCCTTGACCTCAGAGCGTGCATAGATGCGCCCATCACCTTGCAGCCGGGTGAAACGACCCTCATACCGACCGGCATGGCCATCCATATCGACAACACCTATTATGCTGCGCTGATACTACCGCGTTCCGGCCTGGGCCATAAACACGGCATCGTACTCGGCAATCTGGTGGGATTGATTGATTCAGATTACCAGGGCCAACTCATGGTATCGTGCTGGAATCGCGGAAACACGGCATTTGAACTGAATCCTATGGAGCGTATTGCCCAGTTAGTAATCGTGCCGGTAGTACAGGCGGAGTTCCATGTAGTCGATGATTTTGATACGTCCGAGCGTGGCGAAGGCGGGTTTGGCAGCACAGGCAAACATTAATAAACAGTTCGCATTAATAATCACATATTTAGCTTGAACAAAGTTAACTTTATGGTCTATAATGCCGCTCTTTCTCAAAAATAGAGTTCTTGGAGATAACCATGGCACGTGTATGTCAGGTAACAGGCAAAAAGCCGATGGTGGGTAACAATGTTTCTCACGCACAAAACAAAACAAAACGTCGTTTTTTACCTAATTTGCAAAACCGCAAATTTTGGGTTGAAACCGAAAACCGCTGGGTAAGCATGCGTATTACTAACGCCGCGTTACGTACAATCGACAAAAACGGTATTGATGCTGTTTTGGCTGATATGCGTGCTGCTGGCCAAAAGATTTAAGCTGCTAACTTAAATTTAGCAAATAAAGGAAAGTAAAATGCGCGAAAAAATCAAACTGGAATCAAGTGCTGGTACAGGTCATTTCTATACCACTACAAAAAACAAACGTACTATGCCAGGCAAATTTGAGATTAAGAAATTTGACCCTGTTGCACGTAAACACGTAATGTACAAAGAAACAAAATTGAAATAATTGATTATTTCAATCATAAAAAAGCCCGCTTTTCAGCGGGCTTTTTTATTACCTACAATTTAGCAGGCATTTAATTTGCTAAGGTTAAAGATCGTTAATTCTTATCATTCAATATACGCACCTCACGCTGTGGGTATGGAATGGAGATGGCATTCTTATTGAATACCTTCCATATCTCCAGGTAGATATCCGATTGCAGAGAGCCGCTGCCCTCTTCCGGGTCAGGAATCCAGAACGAAAGCATCAAGTCGATACCGCTTTCAGCAAAACCCTTGATCTGCACAGATGGCGCAGGCTCCACGAGTACCCGCGGATTGCTGACAGCAATGTCCACCATTAGCTGCATCGCCAATTCAAGCGGGCTATCATACCCGACCTGCACCGGCATGGTGATCTTCCCTCTATGGTCGGTGAAGGAATGATTGATAACAGGCGTGGTGATGAGTGTTTCGTTAGGAATAATGACTTCAGTACCATCCAGCTTGCGCAATACCAGATAGCGCGTGCGCAAGTCACTGACAACACCATAGTGATTATCAATCGTCACAATATCGCCTATCTGCATCGATTTATCCAGCAGGATAATAAAACCACTCACATAATTGCTGGCAATACGCTGCAAGCCGAACCCTAAACCGACACCAAGCGCACCCCCGAATACGGAAAGCATCGTGATATCCAGCCCTACCGCTGACAGTGCAATCAGGATTGCTACAAACAGCAGCAGTACGCGCAGCAGTTTAGACAATACAACACGCAGGTTCATGTTGATGTTCTGCACGCGCATGAGCTTGTTTTCGATTACACGGCTAAACCATAGTGCAATAAAAATTGTGATCAGTATCGTTAATATACCTTGCAAGGCGAGCAGCAAATTAACTGGGTTCTTACCGATATTGAATTTAACCTCTTCCAGTGCATTCAGGATCTCCGGCAGCAGTCCACTCAGGTGCAAGGCCATCAGTATCCAGATCAGGCCGGCAATGCTGTTCTCAAGCGTTTTAAGCAGGCCTCCAGGCTCAATGATATAACGCACGGCATAAACCACCAGCCTGATTGCCGCCATCGCCAGCAGCAGCTTGCTGGCGAGCAGCAGCAAACTGGTGTGCTGCCAGTAACCCAGGATTAGTTTGCCTATCAGGACAAATATCAATGTGGATAACGGGAATAGAACGCGATTGATGCCGCCGATACCTAGCCTCCAATGTTCAGGCGCATGCCGCATTACGCTGGCACGCAGCAATCCATTGATAGCCCAGGCTGCGCAGCAGGCCGCCACCACAATCGCCAGCTGCCATAACCCGGCAGGAGTATAGATATCTGCAAGAATCTCCTGCAGAATGATCTGAAAGCTGTCGTGCTTCATATTGTGATCAATCCGATTAACAATAAGTCAAAATAATGCATCAAATTCTAAATCAAGAATATTGTTGCCAGACCAAGGAAAATAAAGAAACCGCCACTGTCAGTCATCGCAGTAATTAGCACGCTGGAACCCACAGCCGGGTCGCGGCCTACCTTGTTCATCACCAACGGGATCATGACGCCCATCAGCGCGGCCAGGAGCAGATTGAGGGTCATGGCCGCCATCATGACCAAACCTAATTGATAGCTGCCATATAACACATAGGCAATGACACCCAGCACCCCACCCCAGAGCAAGCCATTCAGCAAGGAAACACCCAGCTCTTTGGTAATCAATGATTGCATATTATGCGCAGACACCTGCCCAAGCGCTAAACCGCGCACAATCATTGTGGTTGTCTGGTTACCCGAGTTACCGCCGATACCGGCCACAATAGGCATCAAGGCCGCAAGTGCAACAATCTTCTCTATCGAACCTTCAAACAGGCCAATAACCCGCGATGCAACCAATGCCGTGACCAGATTAATCGCCAGCCATGCCCAGCGGTTCTGCACTGATTTCCATACGGATGCAAAGAAGTCCTCTTCTTCACGCAAACCGGCCATGGACAGCATGTCACTTTCCGCCTCTTCACGGATCAGATCCATGACGGCATCAACGGTCACACGACCGATTAATTTATTGTTTTCATCCACCACCGGGGCAGTCACAAGGTCATAACGTTCAAACGCCTTCGCGGCATCATCTGCAATGTCCTCAGGATGGAAAATAACCGCGTCTTCAGACATCACGTCAGAAACAGTATCATCCAGGTCACTGACAACCAAACGCTTGAGCGGCAATACGCCGCGCAGTATATCGTTTCGATCCACTACAAACAGCTTATCCGTATGGTCCGGCAGGCTACCTAGCCGCCGCATGTAACGCAATGCAACTTCAAGTGAAATGTCTTCACGGATAGTGACAATGTCAAAATCCATGATAGAACCTACAGCGTCGTCTGAATAAGATAATGCTGATTGCAGCCTGGCACGATTCTGTGCATCCAGGCTATCGAGCAAGTCCTGGAAAACATCTTTAGGCAGGTCGGGCGCAAGGTCGGCAAGTTCATCGGTATCAAGCTGTTCTGCAGCTGCCAGCAGTTCGTCGGAGTCCATGTCCGCAATCAGTGTCTGGCGTACGGCATCGGATACTTCCAGCAGTATCTCGCCGTCGCGTTCGGCCTTTACGAGTTCCCAGACATCCAGACGCTGTTCAAGTGGCAATGCTTCAAGAATATAAGCCACATCAGCCGGATGTAGAACATCCAGCTTTTTCTGTAATTCCTGTAAATTCTGTTTATGTACTAAAGACTCAACAAGCTCGTGATTCGGCATCTCCTGGCTATGCAGCAAATTCTCTACTAAACGATGTTTATCAAGTAAAGAAATAACCTGCTGCAGGTTCTCGCTTAAACTATCTTTGGACTCTTGATTATCTGCCATAATGACCTGCAATAACGACGTTTGAGTTTATGTATACTAGTACGCCATTATGATTTATTTTTGATGGAAAATAGAAATTTTTAGTATAAATATACGTCTATTCCAACCAAATAAAATGCAGCGAATACTAAAACCGGGAGCTTTCTAACTAATGAAACAATTAGTGCTTTATACCACTACACACTGCCATCTATGTGAACAAGCTGAGGCAATGCTTACAATTTTGAAAAACCAGTATGAAATTAACTGGCAGCTTCAGGAAATCAGCGATGATGACGGCCTGACAGAGAAATACGGAATCAGAATTCCTGTCATTACACGTATGGATAACCAGGCTGAGCTGAATTGGCCATTTACGGAAAACGACATCATTATGCTCATAAAAGCCTAGCTGACAGCGATTGCAGAACAGGCATTGGAAATTAAAAAGCCAGCTATACGCTGGCTTTTTAACTGTATCACTTAATGAACTACTTACTCTGCAACAACAGCTTCTGCAGATGTATCTGGACGGTCAACAAGTTCAACCAATGCCATAGGGGCATTGTCACCGTTGCGGAAGCCGCATTTCAAGATACGTAAGTAACCACCGTTACGTGCATTGTAACGAGGACCAAGTTCGCCAAACAATTTACCAACGATATCACGATCACGTAAACGATCGAAAG
>Ga0207967_1000096_pt1 | contig 48310 bp, 43 predicted proteins | sample LakWasMet20_HOW5_2_FD_183866 | JGI IMG/M metagenome (GOLD analysis project Ga0207967, IMG submission 183866) | Freshwater sediment methanotrophic microbial communities from Lake Washington under simulated oxygen tension - Sediment Metagenome... | ecosystem: Environmental > Aquatic > Freshwater >...
AGACCCTGATTTACGCCAGCTGCGACTGGGCATTTCAATTCCGCTGCCGGTCTGGGATAAACGCAGCGGCCCGATTGCACAGGCCGCGGCAGAAGTCAGGGAAGTGAATGCGATTTTAAGTGACCGTGAACTGGCGATTAAACGCGATATTGAATCAGCCTATCAGCGTTATTTAATTGCACAGCAGCAAGTCGCCGCATTCGAGAATGGCTTGCTGTCACAGGCTGAAGCCGTGCTTAAAGTTGCAGAAGCCGCTTATCGTTTCGGCGAGCGCGGCATTCTTGATTACCTCGATGCGCAGCGCACCAAGCGTGTTGTGAGGAAAGACTATTTATCTGCGCGTTACGAATACATTAATACCATGCTGGAAATTGAACGCTTGCTTGGCTATGAACTTTTGGAGGTTAAATCTTAATGACTGCTACATCTATGTTTTCAAATTCTTTTCCAGGTAAAAAACTGTTTCTGGCCTTATGTGCCGCCAGCTTTCTGCTGGCAGGCTGTAACTCAAAGAAAGAAGAGGCTCCGGTTGAGGCCAAGGTAGCTGATCCGAATATTGTTGAAATTACAGAACAACTTGCAAAACAGATTGAACTGCACACGGCAGGCAATATAGAAATGCGCGGAACACTACGTGTTCCCGGCACGATCCAGGTGGATGAGCAGCGCATGGCCAGAATCGGTGCTTCTGTCACCGGCCGTATCAAGGATATTGAAGCTACGCTTGGCCAGAATGTTAAAAACGGGCAAGTGCTGGCAACGCTGAACAGCACCGAGCTGGCACAAAACCAGCTGGTTTACATTAAGGCAGCTCAGCAGATCGGTTTGCAAACCAAGGCAGTTGAGCGTGCGCGCTTGCTGCAGGAAGCTGACGTAATCGGCGCGGCTGAATTGCAGCGTAGGGAAGCGGAACTGAGTGCTGCACAGGCCGAGCTAAATGCGGCACGTGACCAGTTGCTGGTGCTGGGGATGAGTGAGTCTGCGATTAACAAGCTGATGCAGACAGGACAGATTCGCTCTTATAGCAATGTGGTATCGCGTATTTCAGGTACTGTCATCAGCCGTAAGGTTAACCTGGGGCAAGTGGTGCAACCGGCAGAAGAACTGTTCATCATTGCTGATCTTTCGCATGTATGGGTCGTGGCCGAAGTGCCTGAGCAGCAGGTTGACCTGATCAAGGTGGATGAAGAGGTTGTGGTTGAGATTCCGGCCTTGGGTGATAAGCAATATAAAGCCAAGCTGATTTATGAAGGTGATGTGGTGAACCCGGAAACAAGAACCGTGACGGTGCGCTCTGATCTCGCAAACGATAACCGTGAGATCAAGCCGGACATGCTGGTTTCGATGCTGATTCAATCGCGCCCGGAATCAAAACTGGCACTGCCATTGCAAAGTATTGTAAGAGAGAACGACACCACTTATGTTTACGTGCAGCTGGCACCGAACAAATTCCGCCTGCGCGAAGTAGAGCTTGGCGCAGAGCATGATGGCATGGTGACGATTGTAAATGGTGTGTCAGAGGGTGAAGTGGTTGTGGCTGAAGGCGCATTCCATGTAAACAACGAACGTAAACGCAAAGAATTGGAGTAATGCATGATTGAATCTCTGATTCGTGCGGCGCTTAAACAGCGCCTGATTGTGATGGTGTTTGCAGTCGCATTGATGATTGCAGGCGTATTCGCATTGCAAAGACTTTCCGTGGATGCGTTTCCTGATGTAACCAATGTGCAGGTGCAGATCGCAACACAGGCAACCGGAAAATCACCGGAAGAAGTTGAGCGTTTTATTACCGTGCCGCTGGAAATCAGTATGACCGGCTTGCCGGGCCTGATAGAAATGCGCTCGCTCAACCGTAATGGCTTATCTTTGATTACGCTGGTATTCACCGAAAAAACGGATGTTTATTTTGCGCGTCAGCTGGTGATGGAGCGGCTGATGGAGGTCATGGAAAAAATGCCTGAGGGGGTAATGCCGATTCTTGGCCCTGTTGCAACTGGCCTTGGTGAAGTTTATCAATATACTTTGGATAAACCCGGTGATGGTGAAAAAGAGCTTACAGCTGAAGACCTCACTGAACGCCGGGCTATACAAGATTGGGTGGTTAGGCCATTACTGCGCGGCATTCCTGGTGTGGCTGAGATCAACTCGCAAGGTGGTTACGTAAAGCAATATCAGGCGCTGGTGAACCCTGACCGCATGAACCATTACGGTTTGAAGCTGCAGGATATCTACATGGCTTTGGCTAAAAACAATGCCAACAGCGGTGGCGGTGTACTGCCGCAATTTGCCGAGCAGTACCTGATCCGTGGTGTAGGTCTGATTGAAAATCTGGATGATATTCGTAACATTGTACTGAAAGAGCAAAACGGCGTACCGGTTTTCATGCGAGATATTGCCGAAGTGAAACTTGGGCATGAAGTACGCGTTGGTGCAGTGTTGAAAAACGGCTACACCGAATCAGTTGGCGGCATTGTGATTATGATGCGTGCCGGTAACGCTAAAGAAGTGGTTAGCCGCGTTAAAGCGCGTGTACAAGAAATCAACGATAAAGGCATGCTGCCAAATGGCTTACAGATTGTGCCTTACTATGACCGTAGCGAGCTGGTGGATGCAGCACTGTTTACGGTAACCAAGGTGCTGATTGAAGGCATTATCCTGGTAGTTTTTATTCTGTTCCTGTTCTTGGGGGATGTGCGCTCCAGCATTATTGTGGTGGCAACGCTCATACTGACGCCGTTGATTACGTTTATGGCGATGAATTACTATGGTATTTCTGCCAACCTGATGTCCTTGGGCGGCTTGGCGATTGCGATTGGCCTCATGGTTGATGGTTCGGTAGTGGTGGTTGAAAACGCCTTCCACCATCTGGGTCACAGGCAGGGCGAGAGTAAGGTGCGCGTGGTACTGGAGGCTGCGAGTGAAGTCGCTACACCGGTATTGTTCGGTGTAGGTATTATCATTCTGGTGTTCTTGCCGCTGATGACGCTGGAGGGCATGGAGGGCAAGATGTTTGCGCCGTTAGCGATGACGATTGCAATTGCCTTGTTTGTATCACTGGTGATTTCACTGACCTTATCACCGGTGCTTTGCTCTTATATTCTTAAGGGTGGTTCAGGTGAGGACACCAAGCTGATTCAATCGATTAAAAACCCTTACTTGAAGCTGCTTAACTGGGCGCTTACGAATGATAAAAAAACCATTGCAACAGCAACGGCAGTGTTCATCATTTCGCTATTGGTTGTGCCGTTGCTGGGTACTTCTTTCATTCCTGAAATGAAAGAAGGCTCGATAGTGCCGGGTATTAACCGTGTACCAAATATCTCGCTTGAAGAGTCTATCAAGATGGAGAATGAGGCCATGCGGCTGATTATGGAAAAGGTGCCGGGCGTTAAATCTGCAATGTCTGGCATTGGTCGTGGTGAAAGCCCGGCTGACCCGCAAGCGCAGAACGAATCTACGCCGATTATCAGCCTGAAACCGAGGGACGAATGGCCTGAAGGCTGGACGCAGGATGACATCGCAGACAAAATGACAGAGGTATTGTCTGAAGGTTTGCCGGGCGTACAGATCGTAATGGCACAGCCGATTTCAGACCGTGTGGATGAGCTGTTGACTGGTGTTCGATCAGACGTGGCAGTGAAGGTGTTTGGTGACGACATGGCTAAGCTGAAAAGCAAGGCTGATGAGATTGCAAAAATTGCCGGTACTGTGCCAGGTGCGGTTGACCTGCGTGTAGAAAAAGTATCAGGTCAGCAGTACCTGAACATCACGATCAATCGTCAGGCGATTGCGCGTCAGGGCATTAATGCCTCTGATATTCACGATATCATTGAAACTGCGATTGGCGGTAAAGTTGCCACCGAAATTTACGAAGGTGAGCGCAGGTTCTCTGGTGCGGTGCGTTTCCCTGAAAGCTTCAGGGATAACACCGAAGCGATCGGCAATATACTGGTGACTTCGCCAAACGGCTCACGCGTTGCATTGCGTGATCTGGCCGAGATCGAGATTCGTGACGGCCCGGCACAGATCAGCCGCGAGTTAGGCAAACGCCGTATCGTGGTGGCGATTAACGTCAAGGATCGTGACCTGGGTGGCTTTGTTGCCGAGTTGCAGCAAACACTGGATAAGCAGCTCAAGCTGCCTGATGGTTACTACCTTGAATATGGTGGCCAGTTCCAGAACATGGAGCGCGCTTTAAATCACCTGATGATTATTGTGCCAATCACCATTGCGGCGATTTTCTTCCTGCTGTTCCTGCTGTTTAATTCAGTACGGTATGCCACGATGATTATTATGATTCTGCCGTTTGCATCGATTGGCGGCATCTTTGCGCTGCTGGTCACCGGCGAATATCTCTCTGTGCCGGCATCCGTTGGTTTTATCGCCTTGTGGGGTATTGCCGTGCTGAACGGTGTGGTGCTTGTGTCTTATATCCGCTCGCTGCGGGATGAGGGCAGGGGCCAGATCGAGGCCATTGTAGAAGGCTGCAAGCAGAGGTTCAGGCCGGTGATGATGACGGCCACCGTAGCCATGCTGGCATTGGTGCCATTCCTGTTCGCAACGGGTCCAGGCTCTGAAATTCAGCGCCCATTGGCGATCGTGGTGATTGGCGGCCTCATCAGCTCTACATTATTAACGCTGGTAGTGGTGCCAACCCTGTACCGCAGGTTCGAAGAATCAAGAATCGAAGCATAATGCACAAAATAATAATGCATAAGATAAAGGAGTTTCTGTAATGAAAGAAATTAAAGCAGTTATACAGCCGCACCGCCTGCCAAAAATTCGTTCAGCCCTGCGCAATATCAAGGCTTTTCCGGGAATGACCGTCAGCAAAGTGGAAGGCTGCGGCCATTATGTCGCAAAACCTGCTCAGGGAATCCGGGAGGAGTTGACTGACTACAGCCCTAAGATTCATATCGAGATAATCGTGCCGGATGAAATGCTGGAAGGCGTGCTGCAGATCATTGTAGAAGTAGGGCATACCGGACAGGTGGGCGATGGCATTGTATGGGTAACGCCGGTAGAACGTTTTATCCGGCTATCTGAACAAATCAAGGTGATTGATTGCTAAGTATCTAACGGCGTTGCGCTTGCAATACAGTTGATATCTACACGGGTCACTTACGTAAACATCGGATTTAGTGCGCAAGTGGCCCATGTTTCAATCATGAGCATATTTATTAAAGGCGTTAAAAGCCTTATACTACGACCCCTGCATTAAATGCCCCCGTAGCTCAGTGGATAGAGCATCCCCCTCCTAAGGGGAGGGTCACACGTTCGATTCGTGTCGGGGGCACCATTCATAAAGCATAATAGTATGATTTTAAAAGATATACTATGTTTTCATATAATTAAATATAATTCTATTTAATTATATATCACTATATTTTAAATAAATGACTGTACCAAATTTGCACCAAATCCATTTAGGTGGCGTGCTTATTGGGGTTTAGCGGTATGGATAACTATTTATCCATAACTGATTGTTTATTAAAGACAATAAGTCAGTTATTTTTTATATTTGTTTACAATTTCACTTAATTTAGTATAATTTACTTAGATGTTAAATAACAGCATTGGAAATGCTGGAGATGAAGTGTCAGACTATATCTTTAAACTTATTTAACAGCTGTGTAATTCAGCCGCTATAAGCTCTGCGAAAGTGAGCAGCGTGCCTGTGAGGATTTCAAGACGCCTCGCCTGAACCAGCCGCGATGGAGCCAGTAGCCAAACTGGTGGTAAGCCATCACCTTCCGCCTTCTTAAGAGGTGAAACGCAAAGGGGGGATACGGTGCTGGTTAGTTTTCTTGTACTTTGAGGAAATTAACTATGCACGAGCATACCCAAAAATCACAAGCATACCCGCTAGATGTTATTGAACCGTCAACTATATTTGTTGGCGTCGATTATGTTGCTGCTTTGTTGGGCGAAAAAACATCGTCTATTTACAACAAATCTTGCGCAGGTAGATTGCCGTTCCCAGCCTACAAGGCTGGTGCCTCTATTCGTTTCAAATATAGTCAAATATTGGAGTGGGTTGATAGTCTAAAACCGATTCCAGTACGTGCTAAAAAGAAAAACACCCCGGCTCCACAAGTATCAGGCTCAATTAAGCGTGGCCGCGGTCGCCCACCAAAAGCTGAGCAGGTTGCCAGGCTCGAATCTGAAAGTCAATTAAGTAACAGTCAATCCGCCTAGGAGCTTTTCATTATGGAAAGCTCAGCGGCATTGGCCATGGATACTCACGTCTATAGTAATAATAGGCAGAGTTCCCTTTTCGATTATGACGCGCTTGGCGAGTCAAAGTTAATTCATTCAGATGAAAAGTTTGGCTTCTTTTCACTATTAACTAAAAAAGATGGAAACTTTAAAACGAGTAATCATAGGCTAACAGATATGCCAAAGGTTTTGCCGTTAGTACCATTAGACGGAGAAACTTATATCAGCCAAGCTGAATTTGCACAACCAAATCGAAGGGCAGTTAATCTACTTCGAATTGGGCTGTTGTTTGCAGATTTAGATTGTTACACATTAACTCCAGCATTGGCATTATCTACATTGCTTGGGACTTGCGATGATAACAACATTCCACACCCTAGCATTGTAATTTTTAGTGGTAGAGGTATACAAGCCAAGTGGTTATTAGAAAAACCGATAACGCGCCAAGCTCTCCCTTGGTGGAATGCAGTTCAACTTGCACTTTCAAAGACTTTCACTAATCTTAGTGCTGATGCTCAGGCGAGAGATGTAAGCCGTGTTTTTAGATTAGTTGGAACAACGAATTTAAAATCTAATGAGCGTGTTGTTGTGTTGCATGTTACCAATGACGAAGCACAACAGCCTAAGAGATACTGCTTTGAATACATGACTGAAGTTCTCATGCCCAATTCACGAGACTTTATAGCTTACAACGATCATCCATACACTATAGAAGAACAGAATGCCATCGCTAGAAGGCGTGAGGCTCGTGAAGCGAAAGCGCAGGGTAAACCAAGTCTTATTCTTATACAAGGTACGAAAACAAGTGGAATTCAAAAGTTTTGCGGATCTCAGCTTGCATGGCACCGCTTAGAAGATATTAGGAAGCTCACAGCGATGCGTGGAGGAGTGAGGCAAGGCCAAAGTATGTCCACATTGTTTTGGACTGTAAATTTCTTGCTATTAAGCGGTTCAATGCATTCGAGTAAGATGTATTACGAAGCCAAAGAATTGGCGAAGGAATTTGGATTTAAAGATGAAAATAGAAAAAGTGAGCTTTCAACGTTGTATGCGAAAGCGAAGGAGTTTAATGCTGGAAATAAAATCAAGTTTGAAGGTAAGGAATACCCAGCACTATATACACCTAAGAATTCGACTCTGATTAATATTTTTAAAATTACTGATGATGAACAACGGCAACTCAAAACGATAATAAGTAAGGATATGGCGAGGGAACGTGATCGTGAACGTGATAGGGCTCGTCGTCGTGCAGCAGGTTCAGTTACCCGTGAGGAATATCTCTCAATAAATAACGAAAAACGTCTTATGGCTCTAAAAATGAGTAAAGAGGGTCGATCTAATCGGACTATAGCTAAAGAGTTGGGTGTAAATAAATCAACCGTTGGTAGATGGTTTAAATAGGGGGTTGCAGGTCCCTCCGTAGTACTAGGGGTGAAAGCTTTGCTTTATGACTTTATTCCAAGCTAATCGGACTAAAGCTAAATAGTTGGAGATAAATAAATCAACAGTTGCTAGATGGTTTAAATAGGGGGGTTGCAGGTCCCTCCGTAGTACTAGGGGTGAAGGTATTGCTTTATCTGTTTCATTTACCATTACTGATGTTAACGGGTTTGATTTTAAATTATCTATAAATAAGGCAAGCCGCTAGGCGCGTCAGGAGTGCTTTTAGAAATGCAGCTGGACGTTGTGTGAAAGTTGGGAATCGGTTCACCGATTGTACACAGCCCCAGGCTGTGTACAACCAAGTTTTGCACAATGCCGGCGTCCTAGGAAGTGCGATGGTTGGTGTTGTTTTGTTGTTTTAAGAAGGAGAAATAATGTTTCTATATTTATTGGCAGCTGGTTTATTGCCTCATGGCCACAATCCAGCGAATGAAGGTATGTACAGCGTTGGTTACTTCCTATGTGGAGTTGCTGTGATCATGAGTATTGGTTTTTTAATTATGGCCATAAAACTTAAAAAAATTAACGATCTAAATGATAAAAATAAGAAAAATCTAAATTTATAGTCTCATGTTTTAACTATACAAATGTAGACAGCTAACTTCTAGCTACTCCTATTACTCTACAGACTACTTGATACGCTTGCATGCGTGCGTATTAATTAAGTTGAGTAAAGGTTTCAGCATGCAAAATTTCATAAACCCTACCTATCTTTGAAATTCCTGATTTCCGTTGTCCTAATTGAACAACACAAAAACCACACTTTAATCGGTGTGGTTTTTTTATTTTTATTCGGCTTAGCTTATAGAGATATAAATTTATAAAGAAAAAACCACCACCCAGTTACGGGTGGTGGGGTCTAGCAGGATAATTAATCCAACTTGCCAGCATATGGCCATTTTGCCGATTCTCACGGCGCAGTATGTGATCTGCATCGTTGCGGTTTAACGATTACCGCATTTCGTTTTAAAACACGTACCGGTAATTAAATAATCATCAGTTCACCAGTCTGTATCATTATTTAATTCCTTTATCGCTCTCGTTGTTTGATTAAAACAACGCCAGCGCTTGGAATTAATGCCAAGGGGGCCAACCCCTAGCAATGAATCGGCGGCCAAGCCGATTCATATATTTAAACAAGCTTCCTGCTTGTTTAGCCACTTTTTTACTACTAAACAACACTACGAGGTGTCACCCTCGTACGCAACACACGCTTCTTGCTTTCCTACCCAACTCGTCGCTGGTTGATGTTGTGACCGTTTTAGTCAGCCACTTCATCGCTCGTACTTGCATGATCTCCCACACTTCCAGAATTACAGAGCCGCCAAGCTCGCTGGATCAGTGTTTCCCACTTTAGTTGAATGCCCACCTCATAAGAGGTTAGGGCGCTTCCGCTACTGCGCAAACTTAGCAGTCACCTCATTTCATTTTCCTAGGTCTAAGACCCTACCCCTTGCCTTGCGGGTTTCGACGGCAAAAGATTCCAAAAACGCTCGTCTACTAAAAATAAAATATCAACGGTTACTAAAATACAACTGCATCATTTACATCCGACATGCTCCCTCTAGGGGTTACAGTTAAACGCTTAAGCTATCCATAGACCCTGAACTTCTTCAGGTGCCAATCTCTCCAGGTTTCCCCTCAAGATCCTGCCGTATTTCTACGGCCTCATAAGCCCACGTCGTCGGCCAAGTCACGCGCTTTTCAGCTCATCCCTTGGGTTAATACAAATGTCTGTATTAACTTTCACGGTCAACAGGTGCAAATCCCATTGCTGGGTTGCCCGTTTCAGTGTCGCCCAATGTTTAAATCATTTTTTGATTGAGTCGAAGGGAATATTGCAATTCCCAGCGCTCGTCGTAGCGTAGCGAGCTCTATTAGAAGCACTACGCTTCAGCGTGTTAATTCAACATTTGGCGATGTTGAATTTGGATCATCCGATCTCTGCGCGTTGTTTTTTTAAGGGTGGCTAACCCCGATAATTTGAAGGTTTGGCACACCCAAAAAGTGACATATACATTCTGATTAAATTTAGGTAATATGTCAATTAAGTTATTTAAAAACAATGACTTAATAACACTTTGTCAACACTTTTGTTTGTTGATTTTTTTTGTATTAAGTTTAATTTATGTGGAATCTTAATATGTTAGATATCAACTTTCTGTAAATCCTTTTTATGTTTGGTAACAATTAATATATGAATAATAAAAATCACGCATTGTTTATTTTTGATAAAAAAACCCCTTGGATGCAGAGAATTTCCGACTATGTTAGATTGGGTCATATCTACTTTATTTGTGGTCAAATCGAACCTGCAAAAGTGAAGTTTTTAGCAGAAAAATTTGCTAAGAATTACGAGACCGGACTGTCAAAAATGGAGCAGTCTAGAAAGCGTAAAAGTGGTTTTGCATCCTTCAAATTTTTAGCATGGCACGAGGAAAATGCAAATGTTGTCCACTGGATTTTATGCCGGACAGATGGAGCACTTCCTGAAATTGGTTCTCGTGAAAAATGGCAAGATGCAACCAGCAAAACAAGATTGCACATTACAGGTGGGTATGAGCTAGTCAGACTAACCAAACCGGAAGAACCAAAACCTGTGTGGACATGGCGATACTCCAGAACTCACTATGAAGGTTTGCGTGAGAGTGTTCTCCGTGCACTTAGAAGCAAGCGAGATGATGTGCTAAACCAACTGATTCATGAGATTTGGAGAAGCCCAGGCTTTGCTGGAGCACGTACTCAAGTTAAATCTATCGGTAAACTAATAAAACAGGATTGGAAGCGTGTCCGTAATGCTGACAAGTTGCCAGAAATTCCTACTCGCCTTGGGTATGTCCGTCGAATTAAAGATGTTGGACACGTTCTGAAATGAATTTAATAATTGGTGTGAGTTTTAGGTCAGCTTACGGTCCAAAGCAGGCGGTCAACGTTGGAGGCGAGAGGCTGCGGCGCGCATGGGCTTAGAAAACCAGAGATGCTGACAATCCGGCTTAGGTTTCGTCATCAGCTGTCGAAAGGAATTCATCAATCACCTGTTTTACCATGCCGGCAACCTGTCCCGCTTCGGAGAACTCTCTTGATACGGCCGCTGCTGTAAGCATAAATACGGAAGCGGTCATAAGAAAGACAATCTCAGCTTCGTGTTCACACTCCTCTAGTGCCCTTGGCTCAGAGTAACCAAACATTTCCATGTCTGTGTAAGGTCCTCCATGAACGAACGATGACAATAATGCGTATGCTGGGACGATTTGAGCGAGAAATGGGCGCTCTTGAGCAACGAACTGAAGCTTGTCGCTGCCTAGAAAACGGAGAATGGACCGGTACTTGAACTGACTCGAGGCATGCTCTAGCTCCTTCAAGCTGAGTTCTGCGGCCTCTGGGTACAACTTGGCCAATGCCAACTTTACATCGGCCACAACTTTGTTTCCTAATAGTCCCTCCGCCATTGTAATGGCGGACAAATAGTCCTTGGCCTCGGCCGCCCCACAGTAAGAGTAATACTCGGTTCCTACCTGATCACTCCGTTCTGAAAGGAAGCGCGTCCAGACGTACATGAACTTCAAGTAGTGATCGCAAAAACAACGAAAGAGGACTTTGAACGAGTACGGGTTGTTCGACTCAATGCAGTCAAACATCGCCGTCTTTAAGCTGTTTGTCTTTGCACAGAACATGAACATTGCTCTGTAGCTCTGCGGAAAGATAGTTGCTCCGAGCGTCGAGAAGATGCCTGAGGCCTGATCCTCTACAATACCGAAGTATTTGTCGTCAGCCTCGAGGTAGTTCACTTAGAAACCTAGCAGTAAGATACATAATAGAGACCGAAATAATGGATTAATTTTGATTGTAATTGAAGAACTACATTACAGGAAATAACACCGCATGAACGTATGCTATTGGGCCGGATGCTGCCATTTATAGACTGTATTATTTTATTAGTCGGTGAAGTTTAAAGTGTCCCAAGGTTTGTCTTCCCTTGTACACGGTGCGCTAAAGCGCAGCGTGCGCGATAAATCACTCCGCCAAGCAAAACCCGCTTGGCGGAGCTCAACGCGTGCCTGTGGGCATACATCCCTTCGGGAACGGGGTAAAACCAGCCAGCAGGAGGAAGAACAGGTCAGTCTTTTGTTAGAAGTTAACAAGAATAGGCTCATTTGACTACAGTTACTTCAAGTTTTAATATTAGCCATTACTAGGAGATCTAAAATGTATGCAATGGCAATGATTATTTTATTGATCGGCGCGATCTTCATTGCGGTTGCGGGCGTGAGCGCAAGTATTTTGCACAAGAAAAACAAACGTTCCAAAGTGTAAGCTGCACTAATAAACAACAAGGGCAGATTAACCTCTGTCCTTTTTAACGTCTAAACCAACCCTTTCGAGACCCTTCCAAGCCCCTTTCTTAAACGTTCTATAACAGTTTACTAACACTTCAAATACCCTTCGCAAACAGTTACGCAACTCTTTCAAGACCCTTCAAAGCCCCTTCAGAGACCCTTCCTAAACCCTTCCTAAACCCTTCCGAGAGGGTTTGCACATTTAATGAATCATCTTTAAAATTCAATGAATCATTCATTTCACATTATGAAAACTGGAATTTAGTTATGGAATTAGTCGATATAAAGATGTTGAGGACTTTTTTGAAAAACAACATTGTTACTGATCTAAATGCTGTTAGAGACAAGAAAACCGGCGGTTGGAAGATAGAGTTCAAACTTGAAAATGGTAAGAAATTTGGGTTGATGACCGCCATTAAAAACGAAAAAATATACGCAAAACTGGATACAGCAATATTTCAGATTGAGGAGATGCTTGGTCGTCCACTTAGTACAACAAAGCTAATATAAAAGCTAATTCCTGTCGTACTGTTAGGACAACAAGACGTGTAATTTATATTGTCTTGTCGTACTGTTAGCACAAGAAAAAATACTTTAAAAACAGTTGGTTATTTACACAAAAGAGACTTGACGGTCTCTTTTTTATTAGCTATAGTTTAATGAATTAATCAATTCATTAAATGAATTAATCAATTCATTAAATGAATTAAACTGTTTACAAAGTGTTGATTTAAGTAAAAGAAGAGAAAAAAATGACAACTAAAACGCCACAAACGCCCGAATTACAGCCTTTCTTTGATGTGTTAGATTTTATGAAGACTGATGAAGGATCATTAACTTTGGTAATTGGAAATGAGTGTCTCGACCAGTTCTTTGATGATTCAGAAAAGGCGATTTCAAACTATCCAAATCACGTAACTGAGATTGTCTTGGCAAGCCTATGTCGTCGTTTGAACGATATGCAACTAAGTTTAGAAGTGGAAAAGCTTTTCAACCATGTTCTTGACTTGATCCAGAGTAACGATCAAGTGTTGAGCGCTTAAAATTTTACAAACAGGGAACTAACAATAAGGAGTCACAGATGCAAAATGCACCACCAAAAATATCCCTGTTTCGAAAAATAACAACTGCCATTACGACGGTTGCGTTTATTGCCACCTCTGTTATTGGCCCAACCGCAAATGCAGGAACAACAGTTGATATTGCCCCACCAAGCGGTTTAACGAGTAATTGGGTGAGCTGGTCTGGCCAAGCAAATAATTGGGTCAGCATGCCTAATTTGCGCGGTTACGGTACAAATGTTTCATGGCCACGAAGCATTAATTACCAAAAGATTGCAGAAAGCATCTGGGAGCCAGATCCAAACGACCCAAATCAGTCTCGTATGAACTGGAAGATGATTGAGGGTGAGCGTTGGATTACTAATGCACGTGAAGAACTAGGTATGCGTGGAGTACGTTCTGATGAGATTACCAACCGTATTGGTGCAATGCCTAAAACGGCAGCTTATGTCTTTGCTATGTATGCACCGGATACAGCGGAGTTAGTTATTGAGGTTCATAAAGTAGAAAAAACTACCGATGGCAAACTTGTTGTCTATCGCGGCGATTACACACCTCATCATGGTGAGTTTAATCGTTGGAAACGTGATTACATGACGCCATCAGAGGCAACTGACCCTGCAGCTGTAGGTAAGAATCCATTTGCGCCATTTTGTGCTAATGATAATTGCTCAAACTACGCCACAAGGAACAAAGCAGACAAGGTTTTCCACAATATCTCATGGGAAGCTGTTGGTGTTGCGGTTGGTGCAGCTATGAAAGCTTCAGACGCACATGTAGGTTACATTGCTTCAACGAAAACTGATTTCACTCAGAAAGTGAAGAAGTCTGGTGGAGCTTTTAAGAAGAAAGTTAAGGTAACAATCCAAGGATTTATTACACCACAATGGTTCGTTGCGACACCATTAGAGGTCCAACCGGAAGGCGGAATGTCTAGTATTTGTGTGACAAACACTGGTGCAACAAATACACGAGGTACTACATCAACTTGTGACTCTCAATACCACGTTGTGTCATCTGGTGTATCTATCATGTCTTGGTCCGGTGGCAATATGCCGGAGACTCGCGAGCTTGGTTATAACTACGTTTACAAGAAATCTAGCTTTACCGTTTTGGCATTCACAATTCTAACTTTTGCGGTGACTTGGGGTATGGCAAGCGCATTCTCCAGTGTTATTGGTGGTGTCACTGCGACAGCTGCAGGATCAGGTGTTTTATCCCCTCTTGCGACTGCTGCAATAGGAGCTGGGGTTTACGCTGGGACAGCAATGTTGTCTGGTGCTGGCATTACAAGCGCCCAAGCTGGTTGGGCTGGTAGCACAGGTAACGGTGTACTTAAACCAAATCAAGGCAGTTTGGATAAGCATAATCGTGGACTAAACCAAGCTATCCATAATAAGCAAATCGAAAGTAGGGTAGGTTCTGGTCTTGAGGGTGTACAAAGTTTGTATAGAGGTAGTTGCCCTGAAGACTGGACTGCAGCTGCATGTCGAGCAGATGGACGTGACCCTGGCAGCATGCATCGTCCAGACTCATATAGAGAGTCAAATTTAGTTTTACAGTTACGCGCCTCGGAGGAACGCTGCAAAGCGGAAGGGCTCACAGGCAAAGAACTGGCGCAGTGTGCTGCACCGAAGGCAGGGGCATGGACTATTGATACTGGGCTTTAACGAATAGAAACTGAATTAAACAAAATAAATAATTGAAAGAGGAAATAAAAAATGAATAAAAAAGTAAAAATTTTGTTGTTAGGAGCGCTTCTGGCCAATGTGATTGGTTGCGCGAGTGTTGGCAGCGTATCTAACAAAATGGTCACTAATGATAAAGCAGGAGTGATTTACGGGTATGCGGGAGTAGATTCTTCAGTTTCGGTTAAAGATTTATGCGGAGCTATTAAAAATCAGGATCCACGTTGCGCGACTGCGGATGATTATGTTTTGGTTCCAGTGTATGCAAAGCTTGGCTATGCAGATGGTGCTGTTGGCATCAATTCTTTGGTTAAAAAAGACTATAACGGTATTGATAAGTTGCTGGCATCCAAATCTGCGTATGACAAAACTGGTGTTTTCGTAAAAGTAAAAGTTATTCCAGGTCAGTTAGGTGAGTTAGTTGAAATCGTATCAACCAACAAAGATGGCAAATGTAAATGGAATGGTTTGCCGAAAGTGGGCGGCGTTGTATGCCCAGCCTACAACTATGATTACCGCAAAGATTTTGTGGGTGTAGTTTTTAGATAATTAAGGAGCATTAAATTGAAAAAATTTGCATTACTAAGTTTGCTTTTGTTAAGCACTCAAGCCTTCGCAGGACTTGAGTATTCTGGTGAGCTAGTAGAAAACGAAGTCTCATTCAAAGAATTATGTGCTGCTATCAAAAATGCAGATGCACGTTGTGTTACTGCTGATGAATTTGTTCTAGCTGGCGTGTTATTGCCAAATGACGAAGCTGTAAACGTGGCTGTAAAGAAATCAGAATTCCCTTCTATCGAGGGTAAAAATGTGCGGGTTCAGTTTGATCTACCGAATCCAATCGGCACCGTTGTTGAGGTGATGTAAGTGTTGTTCCTTAGTAGTTTTATCTCCAAAACTAAACCCGCTTCGGCGGGTTTTTTTATAAACAAGTGTTTGTTAGACCAGTACAACAAGAAAGTGAGAATTTATGAGACCCGTTGATAAATTAATTCTAAATTTATTCCATGTTCCAGCAAAAGAGCATGAACCTATATTGGATACGGTTGGCGCAGATTACAGCCAACCAGAAGTAAGTAAAAAAGGCGTAATGGCTTGGGCTGTACTCAATGTTTATGAAGAATCGCCTAGTTTGATATTTGCAGCTGTATTTGTAGTTGTCTTTGTAATACCGTTTTTAGTCTTCGTTAATATTTTTTCAGCTTAAAAAGGACTTTAGTAATGGAAAATTTTTCATCTGCTGATATGACTGGTGTCGTCAGCAATGTCTTAGAAGCGCTTGATGTTGCTGGGCGAGACATGATTGGCATTCTAGGTGGTGCTGGCGGTCTTGGCTTTCAACTACTTAGTATTTTGATGGTAATCATGGTTCTTTATCACATGATTATTTTCATGCTCGATGGCAATGGGCGAGTTATGGTGGATTTAACAAAGCTTGCAGTTACTTGGGTGTTTTTAGCGTCCATGCTAGCTGCTTGGACTTCTCCTGCAACAACAGGCGGTGTAATGAAAGATGTGTCCGTCGCAGGTTTTTTTCTTAATGCAATACCAAGCATTGCTAACAAATTCACAAAAAATACAAACGCCACTGAAGTCATTGTTGATAAGCATGTTGTAGCGATGGGCAATGCTTTTAAAGTGCTTTTAAAAGAGCAGCAATATGAACCAAAACCAGATGAGGGTTTGAGTTCTAAGATTCTTAATTACGGAAAGAATTGGGTTCAAGATAAGCTGCAATGGGCTTTTCTTGTTGAGGATGCCGTTGGTCTCATTATTTCGAGCGTCATTCTCATAGTGGCAGCAGGATTTATTCTGTGGTCGTTACTAACTTTTGTGTTTGTGCTGAATGCCGGACAAGTAATGCTATACATCGGCTTAGCACTTGGTCCGCTTTTGATACCTTTTCTACTTATACCTAGCTTATCTTTCCTTTTTAACGGTTGGATAAGGTTCATGATTTCTGCAGCACTATACAAAATCATTGCCGTATTAGTCGCTTTGCTGGCTCTAGGCACTATTGACCAGGTAGCTACCTATTCCTCAAACATGGCAACTAAAGACGAAAGTATTATTTTTCTCTCATTAATGGTGTTGTTCTTTGCAATGCTGGGTAAGCAGCTCATGGGCTTAGCTGACAACATGTCTTCCTCATTAGCAACTGGCGGTTCAAGTTCAGGTGGTGCAGGTGATTCAAGCAAATTGGTCATGTTTGCCAGTCGTATGAGTGGTGGCAAAAGTGGCAGTGCAAAAAGTGATGGCGCTAAATCAGACAAAACTAAACCAACAACAAAATAGGAACGAGAATCATGTTTAAGTTAAAACCATTTATTTTAGGTGTGGCGCTTGCGTTTGCCTTTAGCACCTCCATTACTTTCGCGGGCGGGGCAGCATCAGGCGGGGCGTCTGAAGTCACTCAGGTAATGAATAACGGCGAGCTGATCGCAGCCACATCAAAACAGGCTCAATTAGTCGCTGGCCAGATCCGTGATTACACAAGCCAAGTGAATCAATACGTCACGATGGTACAAAACCTTAAGAATCTTCCGGTGGCAGTTGTTGCAGCCACATTGAAGCCATACAAAGAAACATTGCGCGATTTGGGTGATCTTTATCGTGCGGTTGATGATGTGTATGTTGCTGGGGGTCAAGCTTATTCCACGTATGAGCGCCGTAAAGCTGAGATGGCGAACATGAATATGTCGTACGACCAGTACCTCAACATGGAAACATTGCTTGCCGCTTCCAAGGGTGGCCAATACAAAGTGCAGTACGAGAAAGATATTGCGGCCTTGAAAAAGCTGCAGGATAAAGCCACGACGCTTGCCGGCATGGATAGCCAAATCAATGCTGTATCGGGAAATGTTGAAGGCTTGCAGTTATTGGCGCAGCAAAACCAAATCATGGCCGGTGAATTGATGGAGTTGAATTCTCAATTACTCAAGAAATCAGCACAGGAAGCAGCTGACAAAGAATTGCAGATGAAGGTGCTTGAAAGGCAAATTAAGGAACAAACTGAGCTCAATGCGATGAAGGTCAAATCCAATCAAGCAACCATGAAGGCAATAAACAATGGAGGGAAATACAAAGTTGAGGAGAAACGAAAGAAACTCTTCGAGGGTTTGTAGAGTGTAAATTGATTTTGAATTTCTCAAATCAATTATTTTTGTATGGGCTAGGTATTGATATCAACCTATGGATGAAAATTAGTTGTAAGTAATGGAAATGATATTATCGAGTAATGAGAGAGTGCATCAGGAAGTCTTAAGGTTAATCATGAGCCAGGAATGATTCACTATTGTGAGGGAGCAGAAGAGCTATTTGGATGCTCTATAGATCAAATTGGCTTAAGTAGTAGTGATGGTCTGGAAAATTTTGTTATTGAAGCTGGCGCATTAAATAAGTCGTCCTGAAAATGTAGATCTTGTTAAATAGTTAAAAGTAAACCTCTCGTTAAACCAAATGAGAGGTTTTATTTTAAATTAATTTACGTACTTACATATATACGTATTTACGTAAATACGTATTGACAGGCGGATTGGTATCATTAAAATATTTTGCGCATTTACATATTTACGTAATTAAGGAAATCATGAAAATAATAGTGTTAGCAAGCCAAAAAGGCGGAGCCGGCAAAACAACGCTTTGCGGTCATTTAAGTGTTGAAGCGTCATTGGCAGGACATAAGGTTGCACTAATTGATACAGACCCCCAAGGAAGTTTGGCTGCCTGGTGGAATGAAAGGGAGTCAGAGTCTCCAGCTTTTATATCGTCATCAATACTTAAATTGCAAAACGACATAAAGCTAATTAAAAACGAAGGTTTTGAGTATTTGTTCATAGATACCCCGCCGGCAGTAACAGAAACCATAGAAACTGTAGTTGGGGTTGCTGACCTGGTAGTTATTCCAACTAGACCGAGCCCGCATGATCTTCGAGCAGTAGGAAAAACAGTGGATATCGTGAACGATTGCAATAAACGGATGGTTTTCGTTATTAATGGAGCAGCCAATCGAGCAAGAATCTCAACAGATGCGGCTATAGCTCTTTCACAGCATGGTGCAGTATGCCCAACGGTTATTTATCAAAGGACAGATTTTGCAAGTTCTATGATTGACGGTAGAACTGTTCAAGAAATGGACAAAGCTAGTAAGTCCGCGATAGAAGTGGGAGAATTGTGGAAATACGTAAATACGCATTTACGCAACGGGAAGCATAGACCATGAAAAAGACTGCATCATTAGGATCCGGACTAATTGCCACAAAAGGCGCTGCGGCTCCAAGTACAGAATCAACATACAAAGCTGTAACAAATCAAGGCAAGGATAAACGAATAGCAATTACAGTAAAACTGCTTGAGGGGCCATACCTTAAGATGAAGGCATACGGAGCAGCGAATCGAACGTCTAACCAAGATATTCTTGAGGAAGCATTGAATGAGTATCTTGAAAAGGCTGGCAATAATAATTAATAAAGCACAAAGGGGAGCGAGAATGTCCGAGGAAAATAAGTCGGTTGACGAGTTTGAAGATGCTAAAGATTCAATGGTTAGATGGCAGCAAAACGCCTTAGAAAGAAGAACGTCAGCTAATTCTCACTTTCTCACATACGCAGCAGCAATTCTTGCCTTACAAACTGCGGTTGTTATTGATAAAGATACTATAGTTATTGGTTGGCCAATTACTTTTATTGTTGGTGGTGCTTTTGCAATAGTTTCACTTGTTTTAGGAAGTTTAGTTGTTTTAATAAGATTGCGGGACGCCAGGCTTACTGCACGTATTGCTAGGTACAGGTTGTCAAAGAGAACTCCAGGTGAAATTCAAGATTTGCGAGAAAGCACTACTTGCCTAGGAAAGGCTACGAATGTAATTATTCCGTTCCAAGTAGTTTCATTTTCTGTGAGCGCCATACTTTTCTGTATTTGGGTGGTTGGATCACACTGGTCGAAATTTTGATAAATAGTAACTGTACTTGGTGCAGTTTGATAAATGCTGTGTAAGAAAGAAAAACAATGGCAAACAATGGAAAAGATTATGAGTTCTTTGTAGCAAAAATGCAGCAAGCGTTGATCAATGCTGATGAATACGCATCACAAAAGAATATCCAAATTGAAGTAAATAAAAAAATATTTGATAACTGTGGAATCGAAAGGCAGTTTGATATTTATTGGGAATATGAGCTTGGTGGTTTAACTTACAAAACCGTAATCGAGTGTAAAGACTATGCTTCAAGCGTAACTGTGGAAAAAATTGATTCACTCATTGGTAAAGTGAAAGATATTCCTGATTTAAAAGCAGTATTTGCAACAAAAATGGGATACCAATCTGGCGCAAAAATTAAAGCTGAACAAAACAAAATTGAACTGTTAGTTGTTAGAGAGCAAAACAACGAAGACTGGACAGATGCCGACGGAACGCCATTAATTAAGGTAATAAATGTAAAAATGCATGCATTTATGCCAGCAAATATTGAAAAATTTATTCCAGTATTTGATGTGGAATGGATTAAAGAGAATACAAATATAGATATTAATAAGCCTTTAAATATTTCTGCATTAAATACAGAAATTATTATTGAAGATATTCAAAAGTCAGAAACATATTCATATCGCGATATGGCAAGTAAATTATCGAGCATAGGCGAGTCAGCAATAGGTCGTTTTGAAAAAGTAGAGGTTTTTGAAAATGCATTTATTCACTACAAAGAATTAAAACTTAAATTAAATTCATACAAAGTTGAATACACTCTAAGTGAGCCTGTGCAAAGTTCATTTGAGATTGATTTTTCAAAAGAGTTAATTGGTGTAGTTGAATATTTGCAAAGAGGAACAAAAAAAACAATATTTAAAAATGGAGTTATTAAGTAAATCAACCCCAAGTCGGCACATAGTAACTATCACGTCTAGACGTACCCATCACCTTAAACGCACCAAGCTCTACCAAAGCCTCAATATCTCTCAATGCCGTATCAGTTGAACATTTAGCCAGTGAAGCCCACTTACCCGTAGTTAATTTACCCTCAAAGCCGTGCATCAGCATATTCATCACCTGCATTTGACGTGGGTTAAGGCTTCCGCCTTTGGCACGCTGGCTTAATGCGGCAAGGTATAACGTACCTTTGATTTCCTCATTTGCAGACAGCACGGCGCGAAGCAAGCAGCCTAAATACCACTCAAGCCATGCCGTAGCATCAAGGTCACTCTTTTGTGCGTTCTCAAGCGCTTTGTAGTAGTCGTCGCGCTCTTTCATCATTTGAGCTGACAGGCTATAAAAACGCTGAGACGAATCATCAGCTCGCGATAGCGTTAAATCACACACAGCACGACCTGTACGACCATTTCCATCCTCGAAAGGGTGTAGGGTCACAAACCATAAATGAGCAAGCCCAGACTTCAAAACTGGATCGCAATCTGGTGCCGAATTAAGCCAAGCTAGGAATTCTCCCATTTGTTCACTTAGAACATCAGCTGGAGGTGCTTCGTAATGTACTTTCTCACGCCCTATGCCGCCTGATACCACTTGCATTGGGCCATCTGCATCTGAACGATATGTTGCAACATTGATTTTGTTCATGCCACTATAGCCGGTTGGAAATAGGGCAGCATGCCAGCCAAATAATCGGGCTTCAGTTAAGGGTTCTTGATATTTTTGGGTGGCATCAAGCACCATCTCGACAACGCCATCGGTGTTCTTATCGGATTTAACTGGGTTACTGACACTCACCCCTAACCGACGTGCGATTGATGACCTGACGGCTTCAGGATTCAGCTTCTCGCCCTCTATCTCGCTGGATTTAACTATCTCACTGGTGAGAGTTTTTAAGCTGGCTTGCTCTGACAATGTGAAACCAAGAGCCTGCATTGAACCAAGCAAGCGCCCACGCTCAACATTCACTTGAGAAAGTAGAGTTGAAAGCCTGGCCGAATCAAATGTCCAATGCGGCCATCCGGATTGCTGCCAAACGTATTTTTTATAATCACCGCTATTCATGCGGTAATAATTGCATTAAATCACCGCAAGGTCAATACTTATTACCGTAACTTATGCGGTGATAATTACCGCATCAAGCTAATGTTTCCTGCTCTACTGTGAACTTAGCATCCCTAATAGCTTCTACAAGAAAGCTCCAGCCTGCAGCTTCAGCGAAATAAACCATTTTATTCACTGTATTGGTGCTAGCTGGGTCTCTGTGCTCCATGGGTACGTTATCTGGGTGCATTTGCCAAGGAATGATTGTATGGCCAGCCTTACGCGCTTCCTGTGCTAATACTGAAGCAATCCTGAAGCCACCTTCGTCAACATCACCCCAATGATATACGGGGACATCTTCAGGTAGGCTTTGCAATAACCTCACGTACATCTCACGCCAAGGTGGATTGGGCATACCAGCGGTGTAAATCAGTAAAACATTCTCGTCACATCGACGGCGTGCCTCACTGTGAAATGTTGTCTGGTTCTCAATCGTCATTATTGAAAGAGGTAGGCTTCCAAGCCGTTTGATAGCTGCAGCTGGAAACCCAGAGTAGGGCGCATCAATATAGCCGGTAACTCTTTCTCGTTCTATGATGACATTACCAGCCATTCTGACTGGGTGCTCTTCCCTGAATAATCCTATAGCTTCCCAAACCTCAGAAGACGGCCTATTGGAATTAACGTCTCCGGACAAAATGACATCTATTGGCGCAGCCAATTTCTTGATGCGTTTGGTATCTTTGAACAGTTTTCCGCTGGCCTCATTGATAGGTAATGATATTACGCCTTGAGCAATATTCTCTTTAGCAAAGTCAATCACACGAATCGCATCTACCCAGTCTTTTACATCTGCTGCAGTATAAGTTCTCACTGTGCGGAGCTCCGCCCACTTTTGCAGCACATCAATAAGCACCGGAAAACGATCAGTGAAAACCTCTAAGAGCGATTTAGCATTGGACAAAACATCTGTCGATAACTCTTTCCCTAGAAACTTTGCCAGTAGTCGATTATCTTTCAGCTCAATACGATTGATAAACCCTTCATCCTCAATGCGAGTACCTATGGTGTAGGTAATCGCACCTTCAGCTCTACAAGCGTTTATGACCGTCTCAAATGCTTCTTTGGCTTGTAATGAGCGCCCATTATGATATTTAACTAAATTAGACTTGGTTATTACTGACGCTTTGGTGCGACGGCCAGCTTCAGTTTTTTCCGAATCTGATAACAGTTTATTGAGCAGAGAATACGCGAGGTCTTCCATTAAGCAACAGCCTCAATTCGCTCTGCCCTCATAGTCTCAAGCTCATTTTCAATAAGCTCACCATTAAACTCTGACAGATCGCTTCTAAACATTTCTCGCACGGTTTCAGAGACATCATGCGCTTGTATCAACATGGAGCTATTTTCTACATCACGCAGGATGTCGTAATAGCGATGCAAGAAGGCTGTTAATGTGCCTAAATTATCACCTGGACTGGCCATGAATATCTGGAGTCCAAGCTGCTCTAAATAACGCATGGTTGCCACGATATTGGCTGTATCCATCTTATTGAAAGCTTCATCAAGTAATATCAATCGGATACCATCTGAGCTGCCATTGTCTAGCCTGTATGCTGAAGCCAGTGCTGCACCGGCTATTACATACAACGGAGCGCGGTGCTCACCACCGGAGCCAGTCCCAAGGCGCTTGCTGAGACTTCCTACCGTCGATAAAGTCTTGTTAATAGAGTCTTCACGCAGAATCTCGATATCAAACTCAAAGAACTCCCTGTAGTCGTCGAGTGGGTTCTGCATTCCAGCTGTGCTAGGTGCTATTTTGTCATCGAGCAGCTGACGGAATTCTTCCGGCATTTCGCCCGCGCCACCTAATAAGTCATCGGTAGGACCATAGGCTGCAATATCTTTCACAAATTTGAGTAAGCTTTTGAGTTGTGGCCTTATCGTACGAGTAAAACGATAGCGCTCACCATTCGAGAATACTGGGCATGTGCTCAACACCTGGTTAAGCCGGTTCATAGATTTTTCTAAATGGTCTATGTTGTTACTGAGTGCAACCGCCACATCAGCACGGAATGTATCTTGCGATGCTTTAAACGCTTCCTTCATGCGGGCATCAAAATCACTTAATTCTGTATCTCTTAAGCGTTTTAGTAGCTCACTAATCCATTCACGGTCTTTACGCCAATCATCAGCGCCCGCGACACCTTGTTCTCTATATTTCTCCCTGAAGGTTCCAATCTCTTTATAACCGCGTGAAATTGCATTATTCATCTCGGTTTTAGACGATTCTTTCTGCCTTCCGCAATATTCTTTCATCAACCCATATTGGTCATCAAATTTTTCTAAAAGAATATCCCACTGCTTAGAAGCATAATCCCGATCATAAGCTTCGTTGCTTTCAATCTCCGTGACCGTTTTTTGTGCTGCCTCCCATTTATTTCTGGCTTCAGTGACATGACTCTCGCATTGCGATAGTTTTTGTTCAGCGCGTCCAATTTTCAGCTTTAAGTCGCTCACTTGTGGCATCAATGTGTTTACCTGATTATCTAGCTCTGCAACCAGGGCATTGAGTCTTACATATTCAGCATCCGCCGAATCATTTAATCGAGACGTAAGGCTTACGACAGCGCTTCTAGCCGTATGCATCTCATCACATGCATCTAACATGTATTTCATCACAGACTCTTCACTAGATATGCGACGTAGGCTCTCGATTAAAGCTTTGATGGATTCAATTTTAGTTGCGAAGGCTTTGATAGTTGCTTTGAGTGAGGAAATTTCCTTTGTTAAAGCCTCTTTTTGGTTGTTATCGCCACCACCGATTTTGAGATTACCCAATAAAATAGGCTTTATACGATCATATTCGCCTGATTGAATAATCATGCCATCCTGAGTCAATGTACGCTTGCCGGCCAATGCCTCTGCATCAGTAGTAGCGCGTATCATGTCACCAAAACGTCTCTGTAAGTAAGCCACTGCAGCAGGATTGTCACCTACAATCAATTCTGCGACTGAGCCAGATATCGGCGCAATAGTGTTTTGCTTACTCGCAGCGACAATTTTTGCGCCGTAAATTGCCCTTGGCCCAGTGAGGCCACGATAAATACTAAATGCTTTAGCTTCGTCGTCCTTAGAGACCAACAAGGCTTCTATATTGCGACCTAAATAAGCCTCAATAACCGGTTGCCATGAAGTATCTGTGATACTAACAAGATCACATACTGGAGTCGCATGAATGCCGTTATCGCTTAGTTCTGCAAGTAACCGGTTTGTGTCATTACTTAGCATTGAGCGACCAGCTTTAACCCTTTGCAAAGCATTTTCACTCAGCTTAAGCTGCTCTTCAACTTGAGTTTGATTGCTAACAAACCCTCTATTGAGATCAAATAAATCAGTAATGGCGCGTGCTGACTCGTACACTGAAGGCTTAATCAATGTCGATAACTGTTCTTTACTTAAATCTTGATAGTTTGGCATTGCACCATCAATAGATTTAACCACGGACAGAATCGCAGACGTGCTCTCAAGCAGCTTGGAATTAGCTGCAGCATCCAAAGTATTACGAATCAAGCTTAACCCATTGCGTATTTCGCCCGATTTCTTCATCTCCAAATCTCTGGACTTGCTAATTTCGCTACTAATCACGCCATTTTCTTGATGGGCCGCATGATTCATAATTAAAATTTGGTTGGATTTGACCTGTTCTTGCGCATTTTTTAAGACTGCATTTTCTCGAATATGCTGTTCGTTTAATTGATGCAAGCTCTCTTCCGCATCTGCATGCTCATCGGACGCAACTTCCAGTAATGCACTTGCTTCACTGCTAGAAGCCCAGCTGTATAGTCCATTCCAAGTCACCTCGCGTTTTGAAGCAAACTCAGCCTTATTAAACTCCACTTCAACTCGTTCACCGTCCTCAATCTTAGTCTTTACTTCAGCCACTTTTTTGGCCAAGCTACGGAATGATTCAGTGACTTCCTTGAATTTGTTGATATTGGTGGGCCGAGCTTCCAGTACATCCTGACGTACGATTTTATCCACTGATTTATCAAAACGCATCCTAAGTGCGAATCTAAATGCACTCTTGAATGCTTCCATGGACGGTGCGCCACCACTGCCACGAAGGGCGAGTAGAGAGGCGGCAACAAATCGCTCTGAATCCGGATAAAGTGGATCTTCGCCAAACGCCTTTGAGCGTTCAATCAGATTATGGCGGAATGTTTCCCAAGTTCGAGGACTCTCTTGGTTGTTCACAACTTGCAAATGGTCGTCCATTGATAACTCAACGCCTGGCAGAATATAGCGGCCTCTTACTTCATGGCCTTCAGTATCCATGGAAGCATAAAGACATACCCCCATAGAAGTTGCCTCTTTGGTAATCGAATCGCGCCATACTAAAGTGATATAGGTGGTTGCATTGTCCCTTGCGCGCTTAACCTCATCGTGCATGCCTAAACAATAGGAACGAATGGTACGGGTCGTTGTGCGCTCATCAGCCTGCGCATTTAGACTCACTAAACGACTATTGGCACCGAACATAGCGATTTGAACGGCATCGACCAATGAGCTCTTACCGCTGGCATTGGGGCCAAATATCCCCGTAATCTCCTGCAGACGAATTTCCTGTTTTTCAAACAAGAAAAATTGAACAAGTTTTATGCTTTCAAGGAATTTCATGCTTCCACCTCGGTAATTTCTTCTTCGTTATTATTGATAGCATCTACAACCTTCGTTTGAGCCCAGTGCCCTAAGCGTTGCAGGGTGGTTTCACCAAGAACCTCCACAATTGCTGGTCTTATCAAGATGAATGACTGTGAATCGGCTTCGCCGTCAAAATCCTCTAGACTTTGTTCGTCAGCCATTCTGACTATGCCACAGCGCCTTAGCTGTCTTAGCACAGCGTTAAACTCGACCTTGGAGGGCAATTCACGACCTGTTGATAGCTTATATTTCTCGTCCAGCTCGATCAGCTCGCAGAACACTTCCCCATTGTCGTTTTGCTGACCTATGCGGGCAGATTCGTCGTATAGAGTACGGAGTACAAGTGCAATCAATGTAAGCGATACTGAGGCTGTACCACTCTTTTGATGCTTAGGTTTCGCAAATACATAACGCAGCAAAGGATTAACGTCCAAGACGATACCAAGCGGCTCAAGGACATGCTCAAATTCCTTGGTGTAGCGTTCTACTAAATAATAGGCAACACGACTATGTTTATCCGAATGGTAAAGCACTTGTTCAGTGACCAATCTATAGGACGCTGCCTCGAACTCTTCTGCAGTATGTTGTCCGTCAGTGCGTGATGCTGCGGTTTCCCAGTAGTTACTCATGAAATACTCCTATTTTTTAACCGCATTACGCGCTATTACTTTGAATGGTATGGACGAGATATGGGGGTGGGCTGTTTCTGCGCTTCCATTAATCTCAACTCTAAAGCCTCTCGTCATACCTATTGCGTCCATTTGCAATTTCTTACTTTTAGCGCTCATCTGGAGGCTTAAAGTTGAAAGTGACTGATACATACGAACGTCTGAAATGCTGTTGATCTCTAATTCTTCGTTATTGAGGGAATCCTTACCTACCAGCTGATTCTTGGCATAGGTAGAGAGGCCTAAGAAGGTGACTGTGCGACTAGACCTTGCGCGTAGCATGATTCTTGACCTCGCTAATTGTTCGTCCGACACAACTACTTTTCTTAAGGCTGAAGGAGCTGCTCGCTCAATAGCTTTTCTTGGCTCTGCGAGTCTTTCTTCACTAAGCATCTCACTTGGCGCAAATGGGTCTGCCATCAACGGCACGCCTTGTTCTAAAACAGATGCAATAGCATGTTTAACCATTACGTCTGTTGGCCTTAATGACCGCAAACGATAATCCAAGAATGCTAATGCCCGCTTATTAGCTCGCCTGATTTCATCGTCCAGCCGGTCTAGGTATTCATCAATTCGCTGCAGCTCAGATAAGCGATTTAGATCCCGCTCGAATAGCCTTTCTGCTTTCTGAATATCGCCTGGTGTACGTTTGCTTTCATACCATGCAATTAATCGCTGGCGATGCGCCTGTGATTCACGGACGTCTTCAATTCTAGTGAGAATCTGAGCGCGTTTTGAAAGGGGATGTTCTGTCGTTCTCAGTTCACGATAATCACCAATAAATACACGCTCGATATAGCCACTAAAGAATTGTTGTACATATTGAGCGGTAGAGATGTTGTGATGCAGCGACTCCATCAAATCACGAATGTTTGTGCCCGTATTTCTGACATGCTCCAATAGATTTCGCGCTTGTTCTGCAGCTTCAGCAAGTGAGTCTCCAGCGGCATTACCATCAATGACCATCTGCAAGTTAGCATCAATTGAACGAATTTTCCCCGATACAAACACAGGGCCAGTTTCAGCAAACGATATGAGCATCGTTAGGAATTGGCTAACAGATGGCTGCATTGTTACTTTCTTCTCGAAACGGGGCTGTTCTATGCGGAACCAGCCACATTCATAGAAGCGATTGAAGATTGCTGCAGCGCGAACTTCAATTTGAGTATTGCCTACGTCATCAGCGTCCTCGCTGTCCCAGATTTCTTCAAACTCCAACGCTTCAATAATGTCTTGAACTATCAATTTGGATGGATATCCTCTACTTGGAGGTAGCGGTGCATCTGGGCCAAATCGCTTTTCATGAAGACGGCATAAAAGTGACCAATAGCGATGTCTATTTGATGAGGCGAGGGGAGCAAACAGCCGGTCTGGGAGTCGTTCAAACAACAATGATGACGCAGTACCGTGGTTATTTATTTCTTGAATAGCCATTTGCTAATCTCCTTAACATTTTCTACTGACAAGAAGTATTCAGGTGGCCGCTGTTTTTCAACATCAACCGCTGCACCGACATTATTAATAAAATAATTCACCAATGGGCCACGACAAACGGTAACTCGCGCCATAGTTTTAGCGAAATATTCTTGTCGGACGACTAATTGTTGGTCTTGAGTTAAATCAGGATGAGCTATCAAACTAACATTCACTTCTGTCAGCCAATCTTTATCGTCTTTAATAGAAAACTTAGCTGGTTGATTGAGAAGCTTTACATCGGAAATTCGACCTAAAGTGTAGTCTCGAAACTGCTTATTGAGCTCGCTGTATGCTCTAACATGCCAGCGAGGGCCAGCTTTTACAATGCTATGTGGAGCGATAATCCTTGAATGTGGGATTGGTTCACCCATCGAACAGTAGGTAATTTCTACCTCTCGATTTGACCGTGCAGCATTTGTTAAAATTGCAAAGTTCTTAGGATCAGGGGTGGTAATTTCGTTAAAGGCTGAAACAACATTGTTATGTTGATTCTCCATGTCAGGAGAAAGGCTTATAAGTGAAAGATACCTTGATAACGACTGGGAATCGTCTTTGTTTTTTTCTGTATAAAATCTAAATGTGGCAAAGAAAGTTCTTGTTACAGTATTCCATTCAATCCAAGTAGGATGGCTGTCACGGAACTCCCTAAGCCATTGACTAGCTCGTATTTGAGTTAATCCAAAAAGCTCTCGGATACGAGCATTTCCAATTTGCCCCTCCCATCGAAGCAAAAGCTCTAATTGCTGTAATCTTTGTAAATCAAGCTTCGCCATAAATATACCTTATCATTTTCTATATCATATAATTTATTATACCTTATCATTTATTATATGGTATAAAATTTTATATCATTATTCAATTTAAGTACCTCTGTGAGCCCTATACAAAGACACAGCCAAATTCTGGCTGAAATTCGATGTAAGGAGAACTCAGATGTATGTAATCGTATTTAAGCGAGACAAGGTTGATAATCCTCTAACCGGCAGCGCCCGTTACCGAGTCGTTAATTGTTATAAAATTGCCGCATATAATTACTTTTAAGGTTTTATAAATTTGCCAAATTTATCTTTCAGACAATATTGGCATATATCGAGACTCACGCGAGTTCCATCACCAAAAATAGATTTATAACCTCCCACAAAATCTATAGATACGAACTCTTGTGATTCATAGTCATCGCCGTCGATTTTTGCTTTACGGCCACAACAATCACAAATAACTTCAACTGGTGTTTGGACTTTTGTTTCTTCAAATTTTTTCATAATTTATTTTAAAAAGTTTCGTCGACATTTAGGTGGTAATTTTCGGTTCAATTCGTCAAAAAGGTGGTATTTATTGAACATTTAGCCCTATATTTATGTGGAATATATGCTTTTTCCAGTTTCAAATGCACTGTTTTTATTCTGTACCACCTAAATGACGACGAAACTTTTTTTGATAACCAAATTTTGTTACGTCCTGGAGTGGTCCGCAGTAAATGTTTGCTTACAGATTTCAAAACTTATCAGATTCTATACGCTTGGAGCCAGTCATTCTTGGTTCCAGATGCATAAGCTATAATTGGTTATGGAAGAGAAAAAACGAAAAGAAACTGCGGCCTCTTTGTTGCAAGACATGGAAAAAATCGCAGCTCGAATGCGCGAGCTGATCGTCGCCATGCCTCCGCATGATTTGCTCGGCTACATCTATGCCCAGCACATGATGAAAGCGATAGTAGACCAAAGCGCTGATCAGGAGCAACACGAAGCAGGTGACCAAAGTGACCTGATCAATGAAAACCAGTTCCTGCTGGAGTACGTGCACGCGGTTCTTGCATCAGATGCTGCTCCTGCTAACCAGACATTCGACGAAGCTAATTGCGCCGAGCTATTTGAACTTAGCCAAAAACTGCGAATGCAGTCAATTATTTTCGCTATGACCACGTCTGCCGATACCAAGGATGGCTTATTCGGCCCCGATACTGCTGACATTGAATTCCGAGCAAAATCTAGTTGGGTCATTATGCGCGGGAACCGTTACCAGGTTTTGGAAGAAGAGTTCTACCGCTACGTTCTAGCACCTCACAATGATGTCTTAAATGAAGTGTATGGTGTCGGTGCTGCTGATATCGCAATAGGATTCCAGGCAATGGCGGACGCTACTCGTACTGGACAAGCCAACGCTATCGTAGAGATGGGGAAGCAGTTTGAAGCGGCACAGGTTTTTGCTGCTACACAAGGCAAGCCTCTGAAAGACGTTATGGGTGCGTGGGTTGCGGCGAATGCGGAAGAGTCTCAAGTCGCCGGATTGGCATTAGATGACATGTTTCGGGGTGGCATAGCAAACGTGAGCCGTCACACGAAGTTGCCGCCGATGGTGCTGGCGGATTTGGCGTACCAGCGTGGAGAAGAAACAGAGTTTTTCGCCCCGGGTGATTTTACAGGGACCCCCTTCAGAACACTGCCTGCTAGGAAGAAACCTCTAATCCAGCTTGGATCAGATTACTATGCCGTTGACCCATGTTTCACTCGTGACGCAGGGTATCGCGCGCTACTCTACAACCTTCTGCAGCGAAAGCCAGAATACAAGAAAGCCTTTGAAATTCGGCAGAAAACGATGAGTGAAGCTGCCTTTGCTGACATTTTGAATAGCCAGCTTCCTGGCGCCGTAGTTTTTCAAGAGATATATTATAAGGATCCTGCAAACAATCAGTGGTCGGAGAACGACACCCTTATACTGATAGATGACATGCTACTTCTTGTTGAAGCCAAGGCGGGAGCGGCTGCCACCATAGCATCGCCGGCGCTTGATTTCGGCCGTCACGCACAGTCCGTGCAAGACTTGGTGATCAAGGCATACAAACAATGTGAGCGTTTCTTTAGATACTTGGATTCTGCCGATGAAGTGGCTCTCTACCATCTTATCGACGGCAAATATGAAGTGTGCGGCCGAGTTCGCCGCTCTGATTACCGTGTGATGGTGCCAATTGGGCTTACAGTTGAGTCATTCTCACCCTTTTCGGCGTATTGCAAAGAGCTGCCGCAGGTTAAGCCGCTACTTGGCAAGCATCCCTTTATTTCGCTGTCCATTGATGACCTATTTGTACTTAAGCGGTTTTTGCCTACTCCCGGCACATTTGCCCACTACATGGAGGTTAGGCAATCCGTGGCAGGGATATGCCGGGCTCATCTTTATGATGAAATCGACCACTTGGGTGCTTACCTGAAAAAGAATCGTTTCGATCTAGAAATCATTGATCAGCTGAATGACGGTAAGGCACATTTGGTTATCTGGGACGGCATGAGCGAGGTCGTAGACAGGAGTTTCGAGGGTAAAGATTGGGAAATGGAGCCACTTCCGACTCAGGAATTTCCTGAGGAAGTACTGAAACTACTTAAAGCATTAGACGCCACCCGAGAGCCGGGATGGCTATCAGCTGAAAGTAATATCCGGGACTTTGGAGGGGATGACCGGAAAAATTTAGCTGAGACTCTGTCTAAACTTCGCCAAACTCTTGACCGTCATCCGGCTCGTTACTTTACTCTGGCTGGAGAAGGTAAGCCGCTTTTCGTTTGGCTTCAGCAACACGACCAACAAATTGATTGGAAAAAAGTCAATGACAAGGCCAGCGCCGCAGCTTTGGCCATTAATGCCTCTAAAGTCATCGGAGTCGTGACAAAGGCTACTGCAGATGGAAACTATCAGTGGGCACAGTGTTTTGTGGTTCAAATACCGAAAGAGCAAACAAACGAAAACAACCATATTTACGAAGATGCCGCGCGAATGGCTCAACCTACAAGAATTCAAAGTCTTAAGAAGCCGAAAGACGTCATCTACCAAGCGAGGGCAACAAATCCGGGAAGGAATGAACCGTGTCCTTGCGGTAGTGGTGCAAAATACAAGCGGTGCCATGGTCGATAGTCCTAAACTAGTTTCCAGTAGCAGATCAGTAAGGCCATTTATATGTGGCTTTTTGTATTCTTTATAAAGTTTAAGATCATATGAAGCCTTTCAAAATAGCAGACCTCATGAAGATCAATGAGATCCCGAAAGAAGATTCGCAAAGTTGGTTGGTCAATGCCGAAGATTCAATAGCTTACTTGAAGCTCAGCGCGGAAAGTGACGATATCGTCATTTATGCTAGCGGCAGTAGTGTTTTGGTTCACGGTGTCCTAGCCCCGACGGCAAACCTCACGCCGCCTGACGGGGATGACTTACAGAATGCCAATATTCCAATGCCGGATGACAGTTGGTGTATCCAAAGGGTTTGGGGTGGAGGCATGGGGCATCGCATGTACCTTGAGGCACCCTTGAGTTCCAGCAGCAAGTCATTTCAGGGCGGTGAGAAGCTGATCTTTAGGCGATCCTTCAATGGCGTTCATGAAGGCTCATCTATGATTGAGCTGAGTCAGAAGCTTATACATAGCTTGGATCTGCACTACATGCCAGAGCGATCCGCATATTGTAGACTCGACTCTCGTGGGGATATTGAAGACGTAATAAAGGTTGTCCAACTAAACAAGGGAAGTACGTGGGACTATCTGGATGTAGTTATCATTCGGCGAAAAGATTTAGATGCTTACATGGCTCTAACCAACACATCTCTAGTACTGCGGTTCGACTTCACACGAGTCCGATGGGGCAGCTTTGGCGGCTGGGGTGAAATAACTCATTACAAACGCGAGAAGACTGAACTCTTCTACCATGGAGGTATTGATGGCCAAGGCAGCTACTGCAATGGCGCCTTAATAGTCCGTTCCCAAGTGACTGTCGACTACTTAGTACAAACGTGGAAGGACGAGGAAAGCAACACGAACCGCAGCTATGCGAAGTTTAAAATCTATGATCGCAAGAACGACGTAAACGTTGAAACGTCTTGCGCCCCGGAGTTTCTCTCAAATTATTTTCAAAAGTCTGCTCTTCCATGGGAAATTTCTCCTGCATTCTTCCGACCAGAAGTGTTGCATCGATTCAAAGCCGACCCGGAGAAATTTACACTTGAAGACAGAATCATTAGCTGCCGCAATGCTTGGTACTTAACGACCTACGACATAAATGAAGCCGGTCAGGTACATACGTATATTGGATATCTAGCCAACCTGCCGTACGAGGAGCAAATCTACTGGCAGGCATTCAATGAGTGGCCAAAGGGCCCAATTTCAGCGCGAGCACACAAAACAGACATAGAGGGTGACTGGCATCTCGAGTATGAACCACTTTCCACACTGAAGTACACAATCGACTTGATGGATAATGAGCCTCCAGCGTGGTGGAAACCTCGTGGGGAAGCACTAAGAAACTCTGTTCGCTACCCTGCGACTGACTCCACTAAGGAGTGGGGCGATGAGATACTAGCCCTTGATCAATACTTAGTGGAGGGGTTTCTACTCAAACCGCTCCGTGAAATCGTCGAGGCTAGCGGCCGGGAGGTGGAGAAGGGGTGGGGTCCTCTCCGAATATTGCAGGACGTCCTTGTGGTTAAAGGATGCAAGGATGATGAGGCCAAATCACTTGTGCTACCCTTACAGAAGCTTCATGCCTTACGTACGGAAGTCAGAGGTCATGCAACAACTGACAAAAAAAGAAAAGCTGAATACGAGGCTCGAAAGAACTTCGGCACTCTCCGAGCGCATTTTACCCAGCTAGTCACGGACTGCGAGAGGGCTTTGGCCGGAGTTCTCAGCAGGCTTGATATCAACTTGAAGTCATAGATGGACTAGTGGGTGAAGGTGGTAATGTTTTTTTCATTGATGAGGCAAGCAATATAGCTCGAGTCTGATGTATTCAAACTGCGGATGTCTGCACTGTGGCTGTGAGTTCAAGAGTTGCTAAGCCTGCTTTGGGCTGAAAACAGGTCATGATGAAGCAGGAGTGCTGTTAGAATTAGGCTCGGTAATTTTTTGCAATCAGAACACGCACCTAAATATTATTTATGACGGACCACCAAACGCAATTAAGAAAAGCGGAGAGATTGAAAGTAATAACTCAAAGCTTAGGCTTTGCTCTCTGGCAACTTCAAGCGCTGGAAGATGCAACTGCACAACACTATGTTTTAGTGGCATTGTCAACACGGGGTATGGGAATTGATGCTGGAAATAAGCTGGATGAATCTGTCAAAGGCAATACATTCGGAAAAACAATTCATGCACTTCGTAAGGCTGGTAAATTGCCTGAAGCATTGGAGCTTCGCTTTCTATCCCTGCTAAATGAACGAAATTGGCTTGTCCACAATTCCCGTGCTACCAATCGCACAGCAATTTTCAATGACGAGTCATGTCATTCAATTCTCGAACGTCTAGAACAAATTGCAGAGGAAGCGCGACTGCTAATTCACGAGATTGGAACGGCATCGAGTAAGTTTGTTATAAAGCACGGAGTATCAAATCAAGAGGTCGAGCGTCTTACTCAAGAGGTTCTGAGCTCTTGGCATTCCAGTACAACTGATTAACTTTACCTTAACCAACCACCGGCACGTCTTCCCACTTTGTCGTATAGCTAGGACTTTTGTTATCCTGCTTCATTTTCCAAGGTCTTTTAAAACCTTCGCTCGCAAGCTTAACTGAGCCTTTCCCCATCTTGCGATTGATTTTATCAACCGCTGCCATCAGCTCATTGGATTTTAGTGAAACCTGACCTTGGCTAAAGAGGTCAATCTGCACACCTTCAACTGGTACTAATTCTGAAAGCATTACACCTGCCTTGGCGTATTTAAAGTTAGGTCTGTAAATCTGCTTTAAGCCCCATAGAGCCACGTTTACCAGCTGCCTAGTATCGTCTGTAGGGGATGGCATTGGAATCGTCATACCGTTGCTGTAGTAAGGTCGATCAGGATTGAATTCACTCGTTCTGATGAATACGTATACCGAACCTGCAAATGACTGTTGTCTACGTAACTTCTCTGCAGCGCGACTGATGTACAGCGTAATCGATTCAGCCAAGCTATTGAAGTCGTACACAGCATGGCCAAAGCTCCTTGAGCTCACTATCTGCTTTTTGGGTGGGGCAATATCTTCCATCTCAATGCATACTATGCCATTCAACTCATGAATCGTTTTCTGCATCACTACACTGAACTGCTGTCGCAGCGCATTTGCATCAGCGCGTTTTAAATCCAACACAGTGTTGTAACCTAATGCTTGAAGCTTGGGAGCTAATTTACGACCCACGCCCCAAATCTCACCAACTTCTATCAGGCTCAACAAGTCGTCCAGCTCACTCACTGACATTGAGTTGAAATTACATACGCCATTAAACACAGGACGCTTTTTGGCGCAATGATTGGCTAACTTAGAAAGCGTTTTGGTGGAAGCAATCCCAACGCATACAGGCAGGCCAGTCCACTGCAGAATACGCTGGCGCATTTCTTGGCCATATCGGATTAGGTCTTGTGATTTGAACTCGGTGAGATCTAGGAATGATTCATCAATAGAATAGACCTCTTGGTCTGGACTAAACTCACGCAATATACTCATGACTCTATTGCTCATGTCTGCATAGAGCGCATAGTTACTTGATAGGGCTTTAATGCCATGCTTCTCGGCCAGCTCTTTAAATTTAAACCAAGGCGCACCCATGCCGACACCTAATGCTTTCACTTCATTGCTACGCGCTACGGCGCAGCCGTCATTGTTGGATAACACAACGACAGGGGTATTAATTAGCTTGGGATTAAATACACGTTCACACGAGACGTAAAAGTTATTTACGTCGATAAGGGCAATGCTGCGTTTGATTGGTAGCGTAGGTATCACAACTCTAGACCATGAATATAATTAAGAGATCATAAAAATTACGTTTTTAAATGGTCTGTTCGTGCTATTCCACAAAATCTGTGGATAACCCTGTGATTGGGTGTGGGTTGTAACGATAACTTACCAATCTACATAGACTTTTTACAATCGCTTATTAATTGGTCAATATTTAATAGTCATTTAAACAATAGGTTAAAAAGATAATATTGTTTAAATAAGATAGACGTTAAGTGCTTGTTTAAGCACGTTTCAAGGCTTATTTTCTTAAATACTCGCTCAAAATTTCTACCTTGGGGCGATAAACTAATCGACTTCCTTGGCTTGTTTCTTCTTCAAGTAAATCAAACATTTCAGAGGCTCGTATAGCTGCTTTCAACGTCTTATAACCATACATACGTTTCAAATCAGTCATTTCCTCTGGGATGACTTTTCTGAGTTCATTGCCAGCGTGATTGAGTAGTGTCCACCCATCCGCTCTTGCTTGATTGATTGAAACCTCTAAAAGCATTCTGACCAAGTCGCTTTGTTGAAGATGACTCAATTCAATATGTCGCTCACCCTCATCCGAATTGATAAAGTCGGCATGCGCTTTTGCTATGTCACTATATGTTTGAGCAATAAACCTGAGTTGTTCATGTTCGGTAATAATTCGTTCTCTCTGAGCATCCAGATAAGCCTCAATTTCAGCGCAACGTTCAATTGATGCAATGTCCGCATCGATGAAGAGGTGGTGCACAAGATGATTGCGATCATCAACAAACAATTTCAAAGCTTGCTTTCGCTGATCAATAAATTCAGGGTCTGCTTGAATCGCAAAGTTGATAGAAAAGTAAGGTTCCTTTATTAGTTCGGGGCTATTGCTAGATTTATCTGAATTTGTATAAATACTATCAATGAATTGACCAACCAATGACCCCATATTCATTACATTTAATTTATTGGCTTTCTGTCTTTGGTTTTGTTCTAGTTCACTCATGTAACCTGAGATTTCAGCAATCGCATTAAGCTTTTTAAGTAATTTTTCTATCTGCTGATATAGATAAAGGTTCCTACCAACTTTACGAAATACTTCATTTCGCGCATTAACTAGATTTTCATCTTCTTGGATGTTATTTGTCATGTGAATTATTTAAACCTTCTAAAGGAGCCGGTGCAAACGCCCCAGATTTCAAAATTCATCTCTTCAGTAATTTCTATAGGGGAGTATGCCCCCGTTGAGTTGGCAGGCAATAGCCTTGGAGCCTTGGTCTTACTATGACGACCAAGGATTTTGATGGTGAACTCACTATTTACTATGGCCAACACGATATCGCCTACAGAAGCGTTTTTGGAGCGATCTATGACTGCTTTATCACCAGGTAGTAGACCAACATCAATCATTGATTGACCTTGGATGGTGACGAAGAACGTAGCGTCCTTTTGGTCAATTAAGAACTCACTTGGATCAAGGCGTGATTCCATATGATCCTCAGCTGGTGAGGGGAATCCAGCTGATACTTTTGATGAGTAGAGTGGAAGCGATACAGGTGAAGCGCTGAGACTTGGCAACTCAAATTCAGATACAACGTCTAAATCTGAAGTAAGTTTTTTACGCTTGTAAGCCGACAGGAAATCTTTAATTACCGGCTCTTGGCTGCTTGGAATACGAAGCGCCACAGTAGGCTCGCCAAATAAGCCAGTGCCAGGCTTGCGGCCTTGACCTGGTTGGTTTTTACGGGAAGTTGCAACAGTATTTTTGCTCATGTTAATTATTGTACAATAATTAACATGAGTTAAGGCTTCTAAGATTTAATTAAAATTCTAGGTGCAGGCTCACTCATTAAATAGCCTTCAGGGGCAAGATTTAGGAATGATGGCGCCTCTGAGGTTTTGGCTTCTAACCATGGCAAATACTGCTGTTCTGTGAGGACAACAACAGACCGCTTTTCATCGGCTGGCTTATGAAAGTGATTCATGATGGGATCGGCATTAGCGTTTACAGTGAGCATGGAAAACGAAAAAATAATTTCACCAGTCTCAAAATCTGTAAACCGTTCCCAAATAGAAGCTATTGCTAAAGGTCGATCATCAGCTCTTTTGATACGCCAGCGCACTGCTTTGCCTGTTTCCCAATTGGGCTCATAAAATCCCTCTACAATTACTAGACCGATGCGGCTTTGCTCCCATGCTTTACGATAACTTGGTTTTTCATGAACCGTTTCGCTGCGAGCATTGTAGGTTTTTAATCCAAACTTCCGTTTGTCTGCAGCCCAGCTAGGAACCAGTCCGAATTGTGCCAATTCACATTTTGGTTTTCCGTCATTCAGGTAAATAAATGGGGCGGGGTAGGTAGGGTAGGCTTCTTCACGCCATGGTGAGTCAGGTAAATCGCAATCAAAATGCGATTTGAGCCATTGCTGGTTATGTTTTTTTATTGGTTCGAAATTACTACACATGAAAATGCTTCACCTTATGCAATCACAACTGATTTATGCATTGTATACATCACCAAAGAATTACAGTGGCTTTGATATTTTATTTGTGCAACCATAGCGCAACTTAATTGAAGTATTTTGTTAATAGTTGGTTAAAAATTGGCTTATTTTTAACATTGATCTTTATTACAAGGGGTAAATTCCTTATGGCAGAGTATGAAAATGAATCAATATCACCCACGGTGAAAAAGATACTCGATGAATTTATCAATGTTCTGCGCACGAACGATGTGATTGATGACCAAAGTGTCAATAATCTCGATAAACTTTTGCGAACTGGCAAGATACCTAAGCCTGACGAAATTGACGATGCGCTGTTCCCGCCAGCAATTGGGGACAAGTCGTGATTCGTATAAATACTATCCATATTGAAGAATTCCGTGGCATCCGTGACCTCATTTTAGACTTTTCCGGAAATAATTTCGGAATTTGCGGCTCAAATGGCACAGGTAAAAGTGGTGTAGTAGATGCTATTGAGTTTTGCCTTACGGGTAACATCACAAGGTTGTCTGGCCAAGGTCAAGGCGAACTCAGTGTTAAAGCTCACGGGCCACATATTGATCAATGCGCAAATCCAGACAAGGCCAAGGTTACAATAAGTGCTACTGTGCCTTCACTCGGTAAAGACGTCACGATTACTCGTTCGGTTAAAAACTCACGCAGTGTCACCATCGATCCCCCAGATCTGAATTTGCAAGAAATCATTGAGGAGCTTCAATCGCATCCAGAGTTTGCGTTATCGCGGCGAGAGATTGCGAAATACATCGTAACGCCACCCTCGCAACGCTCTACCGATGTACAAACACTTCTTCGTCTTGATCACATAGGCGACTTACGTAAAGCGTTATTGAGTTATGCGAATAAATGTAAACGAGAAGTTGACGAGACCGAACGAGCAAGGGGTCGTGCCGAAACTGAACTCAAGACCGCTCTAAATATTCCTACTCTAGACCGCACCCAGGTGCTGGAAAAGGCTAACGCACAACGAAGTGCTCTCGGTTTACCAGCACTCACTGAATTAACTCCGAAAACATCCTTTAAGGAGGGTGCGCCAGAAGATGGTAAAGAGGTCAAGAAACCCAGCGTTTCAAAGCAGGTAGCTCTTAGCGACCTCAAGGCGCTTTCCACAGCTATTGATATTGGCCTTTCCGAAGAACTAAAAGCACATATAGAAAGTGCTATAGCATCTTTAAAGCAGTTGAAGGATGATGAAAAGGCATTATTGCTTGCAAGGTCGCATGGCTTCATTACGACTGGTATTGACCTCATTACTGATGATAGCTGTCCACTGTGCGATCTTAAATGGGACGCAGAAGAACTTCGCTTACACCTCAAAGAAAAGCTCCTGAGCTCTAAAGAGATTGGGACTTTGCTGAATAAACTCGGCAACACAAATAACGTAATTATTGCCGGCATCGAAGGTCGCGCAGCGGACATTCGTAAAGCGTCTATTTACGCTGCTGCGCTTGAACCTGCTTTATCCCATGTGAAATTAGATGCTTATGTTGAAACTCTCGATGAGGCGGTTGCTGCACTTAAGGAGTTCGAACATGACCATGCACAGATTGAAGGAGCAATCACCGTTTTAGAAGTTAAATGGTGGGAAGTTCCACAAGACGCGCAGATGCAACTGGACGAATTAGCAAAAGGTGTTAATGCTCTACCCGAAAGTTTAGCCAAGGATAAGGCCGTTGAGTTTTTGGCCGTCCTTCAAGATCGCTATGAGCGTCTGCTAACAGCAACTAAGAATGCCAAGTCTGTGGCCGCACGGAATACAGTGGCGCAAAATGTTTATGAACACTACAACACAGTATCAAACACTGTTCTAGAAGGAATTTATGATGCCGTGGCCAAAGAATTTACGGATTTTTATAAGGCAATTAATGACGATGAGGGTATGTTCATCGGCCAATTAAAGGCGGAGCCAGCCAAGCTTAGTTTTAACGTCGATTTCTATGGCCGAGGGGTATTTCCTCCTGGCGCCTATCATAGCGAGGGACACCAAGATGGTATGGGCTTATGTCTTTATTTGGCTTTGATGAAGCACACGCTTGGCGACAAGTTTACTTTTGCTGTGCTCGATGATGTGCTTATGTCAGTCGATACCGGCCATAGGCGAGAAGTGTGTCGTTTGCTTAAAACAAAATTCCCAAACACCCAGTTCGTTTTGACTACTCATGACCGAATTTGGCTGCAATACATGAAGACTGAAGGCTTGATTCAAAATGGCCAGTTTTTCGGAGGATGGAATATTGATACAGGACCTCGTATTTGGAATGACACAGATATCTGGACTGAAATACAGCAATCTCTTGATAAAAATGATGTGCCGCGTGCTGCGGCCTTATTGCGGCGTTATCTTGAATATATCGCAGCTGTACTTGCCGATAACTTGAGAGCGCAAGTTGAGTATAGGGGTGACGCCAGTTATGACCTTGGTGACTTACTGCCGCCAACACTTAACCGGTGGAAGGATAGGCTGAAAAAGGGCATTAAATCAGCAGAACATTGGGGACATGGCGATGCCAAAGCGGAATTGAAAACGAAATTAGCTGAGGCAGAAACATTAATTCAAAAGTGCAACGTCGAACAGTGGGCTATAAACAAGTCTGTGCATTTTAACGAGTGGGAAAACTTTACAATATCCGAATTCAAAGAAGTTTCCGATGTGTTCATGGCATTGCTTGAACATATCCGCTGCCAAAATGCGAAGTGTGGGGGCTATCCCTATTTGACGCCCCGTAAAGGCACTTCGGAGCAACTTCGTTGCAACTGTGGGACTATCAATGTAAATCTAAAAGTTAAATAGGAATACAAAGTAATTCCTGTCATTAGATATTAATAATTTAATAAACTTAGATTAAGTAATTATTATTTAATTTTTCTTCGAAAGTCCCATGGTGCAATAGGCTCTTTATCAATCCAAAGTCCTAATTTGCTATTTTCAGCAGCTTCCTGAGCGTGTAAGTAATCTAGCCTGTCTTGTAATGGTTGCTCATTCTGGTACTTCTTGTAAAACCAAGCCAAACCATTCTTAACTTGTTCAAGATTAGCGTCTATACCATTCACCAAAACCTTGCCAACCGTGCGACCATATCGGTCTTGTTTATTCCAATCAATCGTAACTTGTTTGCCGTAAACCATATCTGATAGTGATTTTTTTGATACGTTGCCAAAGGGTTGCTTCTTTTCTGGGGCATCAATTCCAGCAAGCCTAATTTTGTATTGTGTATTGGTGTTATCCAGAATGGTAATGGTGTCACCGTCGGCAACTCCGACTACTCGACCTTCTAATAATTCTGCTTGAGCTGCAGATGAAATTATTAAAAGCGCTGCGAGGAACATATTGTTGATTTTTTTCATGACAATATTGTACCTTCAGCTAACCTTCATTTAGACCTACTTGCGACTTTTATAAACTCTTTTGCGAGGGCTGTTGAGTTTTTGATCTCGCAGCACTCTCATTGGACTGATCGAATTTTCGGGGCTAAGGGTTTCAAGCCATTTTTCTTCATTAAGTGTACGTAGAATCTTGACCAGTGTTTTTAATGAAGAACCTTTGCCAGACTCGATGTTTTTTACTGCCCCAAGGCTAATATTCGCTGCGTGGGCCAATTGGATTTGGTCTAGTCCATTTCTAAACCGAACTGATCTAATTTGCGCTCCAATTATGGCTTCATAATCCGATGTTGATTTGAATGTAATAGTCATAATTCTATCTAATATAACGAAATTAGCATATATAAGCTATATTTGTGTACATTAAAGGTTAAGCGTGATTGTTTAGAATTCCACTCTAAAGAACCACTAATAATAATCTACCGAGCCAATTATTCAGTATTCTGCAAAATACTATCAAAGTCATCTAAGCCGGACAAAGCTGTCATTCCATTTTTGCGAGTAGATCTCTATAGACTATCCAAAGAAGACGTTCAAAATACACAAGATATTGATTAAATAATTGTATTACCTCAAACGTAATGCATTTGTAATCACGGATACAGAACTCAAACTCATGGCGAGAGCTGCAATCATCGGTGATAGTAACCACCCAGTAAGTGGATAAAGCAGACCGGCCGCCAAAGGTACGCCTAATGAATTGTAAACGAAGGCAAAGATAAGGTTTTGCTTCATATTAATGATTGTTTGCTCCGAAATTGCTCTAGCTTGAGCGATACCGCGCAGATCACCTTTTACGAGGGTCACTTGGGCGCTATTCATTGCAACATCTGTTCCAGTCCCCATTGCGACACCTACATTTGCTTTAGCCAGTGCAGGGGCATCATTGATACCATCGCCAGCCATTGCAACGATACGGCCTTCACGTTGTAATTTATCTACCAGTGCTAATTTATCAGCAGGCCTTACTTCGCCATAGACCTCATCAATACCTAGTTTGGCAGCCACGGATTTTGCTGTTGCAAGACCATCTCCAGTTGCCATGATTACCCGAATATCAAACGATCTGAGAGTATTCAAGGCCTCTAATGAACTTGTTTTGATTGGGTCAGAAACCGCTAGTAATCCTGCCATTTTCCCGTCTACCGCCAATATCATGACACTTGCCCCCTCGGCTCTTAATGCTTCCGCCTGTGGCTTCAAGTCTTCTACAGATACATCCATTTGTGTCATCAGTGCAGTATTTCCTAACGCAAGTGTTTTGCCGGTTACATACCCCTTAACACCTATACCAGAAATTGAATCAAACGCTTCAACCTTATCCAGTACAAGTCCTTTTTCACGCGCTGCTTGTACAATAGCATCTGCCAGCGGGTGTTCACTTCCCTGATCTAAACTGGCCGCCAAACGTAGCACTTCATCCTCGGTATACGCTTTGTTGGCAATAACTCGGTCAAATTTAGGCTTTCCTTCTGTTAATGTCCCCGTCTTATCGACAATGATGGTGTCAATTTTACGGAAGTTCTCTATGGCTGCCGCATCACGGAATAACACACCTTGAGAAGCAGCCTTTCCTGTGGCAACCATAATAGACATCGGCGTTGCCAAACCAAGTGCGCACGGACAGGCAATAATAAGTACAGCAACGGCATTGATGAGACCATAGACCCAGCTAGGCTCAGGGCCGAGTATTCCCCAGGCAAAAAATGTCAATATCGCGATGACGACAACGGTCATGACGAAGTAGCCCGCCACATGATCAGCCATGCGTTGCATGGGAGCCCTTGATCGTTGTGCCTGCATCACCATTTGCACAATACTGGAAAGCACAGTCTGCGCACCTACTTTCTCCGCGCGTAATACTAATGCACCGTTTGTGTTTAGCGTTGCACCAATCAGCTTATCACCGACACGTTTTGTCAAAGGAACAGGTTCGCCAGTCAGCATGGATTCATCAACTGCACTTACACCCTCAATCACAACGCCATCTACCGGTACTTTTTCACCTGGGCGAACACGAAGCGTGTCACCGACATGAACGTGCGTCAAAGGCACATCCTCTTCAGTGCCATCAGCATTAACCCTGCGTGCAGTCTTGGGTGCTAACCCCAGCAAGGATTTAATTGCAGCTGATGTCTGTGAGCGTGCTTTAAGCTCAAGCACCTGACCTAGCAAGGTCAGGGAAATGATCACGGCAGCCGCCTCGAAGTAGACTGCCACGCGCCCCATCGCCATAAACGACTCTGGAAAAACCTCAGGAGCTATTGTAGCAACAACGCTGTAAATAAATGCTGCTGATGTACCCAGACCAATCAAAGTCCACATGTTAGGTTTGCGATTAATGACTGACTGCACACCCCGCTGGAAGAAAGGCCAGCCTGCCCATAACACAATGGGTAATGAAAGAACAAGCTCGATCCAGCTTTGTGTTGTCATTTCGAACCACTGCAACCGGTGACCTAGCATCGCTAACACTGTGACGATGATGGTAAGTGGCAACGTCCATATAAAGCGTCGTTTGAAATCCACTAATTCTGGACTTTCACCTTCTTCCAATGTTGGCATTTCCGGCTCAAGTGACATGCCGCACTTAGGACAAACTCCAGGCTTGTCCTGACGTACCTCAGGGTGCATTGGACAGGTATAAATTGTACCTGTGGAATTTATTTCGGCTGTTACCGGCTCAGTATTAACAGGATTAGATTGGTGATATTGAGTAGGGTTTTCTGTAAATTTTCCCTTACATCCGGCACTGCAGAAATAAAACATTTTTCCTGCATGCTGTAAATAATGTGGAGAGTGTTCAGTAACATTCATTCCACATACCGGATCTTTTAACTTTTCAGAGTTATTGTTATGCATATCCACGGGATCTACTCCTTCGATTATTAATGTAGCTTAACTAACCAACCAAACCGTACCCAGCGTTTTTCACTGCTGATCTAAGCTGATCCGGGGTAGTAAAATTCTCATTGTATTGAACTTGAGTATTGCCAGTTGATAACTCCACCTGCACCCCATCAACACCATTAATAGATTTTAGTGCTCGCGTTAAACTATTTACACAACCGCCACATGTCATGCCGGTTACATTTAATAATTCTGTTTTCATCATGATTTTCCTTAAATTTAGTGTGTATGCTGATGCTGCGAATGCTCTTGAACTTGATCATCTGGCACTTTATCCGCATTGGAATGTTCACCCATGTATTCAGTAGTATCACTGTGGTGACCATGTTCAATACCAACTTGTGGCACTGGTAGTGACATGACTCCCAACCCATGTCTATAGACTAGCTCCCCACCATGCCATGCCGTTATTACAACCATACTCCACGCACCTATCACCGCAATTACAAACCACCAAGCAGTGGGTGAATCGACCTTATTACGCCAGACATCCCAACTAGCCAGAGTAATTAACACTGCCGATGTTCCTAACGCCCAGTTGCGATGGATTAACATGGCAGCGTGACTGGCATCATCATGGGTTACGCTGTTGTAAGCCTGCCAGCCAAAAAATACAACAGGAAATACTGATAATGCGCTTAACCATAATAAAGAATGAGCAAGAATGCCAAAGTTTCTAGAAAGTGGCTTCCCACGTGTTGCAACTGCCGCAGAATGAAAAACGGCCGACATCGTGATAAGTGCGATTGGAAAGTGCACCATCAACGGATGCAGGTTAGGAATTATTTCAGGCATGCGGAACCCCTTTTCTTTGGAGTGATATTTGTTTCACAAGTGCGTAAATCGCCGGGATCACGATGAGCGTCAATACCGTTGAAGAAACCATACCGCCTACCATAGGCGCAGCAATACGTCGCATCACTTCAGAACCGGTACCGCTTCCCCACATGATAGGCAGCAACCCTGCCATGATAGCGACTACAGTCATCATCTTTGGCCGTACACGCTCTACTGCGCCTTCCATCACTGCTTCATAAATGTCAGCGATAGTGAAGTCTTTCCCTTCAGATTCACGTTTTGCCTTGAGATCTTTGTGCGCATGATCAAGATAGATCAGCATAATCACACCGGTCTCCGCGGCTACGCCAGCTAAAGCAATGAATCCTACTGCAACGGCAACGCTCATGTTGTAGTCTAGCCAATACATCAGCCAAATGCCGCCAACCAGAGAAAATGGTACTGACAGCATGACAATAAACGTTTCTGTTAAGCGCTTGAAGTTTAGATACAACAACACGAAGATGATGAGCAATGTAAGTGGGATCACGATCTTCATCTTGGCTTTGGCACGTTCCATATATTCAAACTGGCCGCTCCATGTTGCGTAATATCCAGGCTGAAATTTCACCTGCTCACGGACTGCCTTCTGCGCATCAGCCACATAACTGCCGATGTCTCTATCGCGAATATCAACAAAAATATAAGCCGATAGCAATGCATTCTCGGTACGGATGCTAGGTGGACCTTTTTCTAAGGAAATGTGCGCCAATTGGCCCAGAGGAATCAATGCTCCATTCATGGCAGGCACCAGTACCTGACGCGCGATAGCATCTGGGTCTGAACGTAGTTCGCGCGGATAACGAGTGATTACCCCAAAGCGTTCTCGTCCTTCAACAGTCGTAGTAACCACTTCTCCGCCGAGCGCACTGCTGATCACATCCTGCAAGTCGCCCACGGCTAAACCATATCTAGCCAGTGCCATCCGATCCGGTTCGATGTTCAGGTAATATCCCCCAGTAATGCGCTCTGCATAAGCGCTCGTAGTTCCCGGAACATTTTTAACTACAGACTCAATAGATTTGGCGAGCTTTTCCATTTCAATTAAATCTCTACCGAATACCTTGATGCCGATTGGCGTACGGATACCTGTTGATAGCATGTCGATACGTGCCTTAATCGGCATCGTCCACGCGTTGCTGACCCCTGGCAATTGCACGGCTTTATCCAGCTCGGAGATAATCTTGTCGATAGTCATGCCAGGGCGCCATTCATTCTCCGGTTTAAGATTAATGACTGTCTCAAACATTTCCATAGGTGCCGGGTCTGTAGCGGTATTAGCGCGACCTGCTTTGCCAAATACCGTGGCTACTTCCGGAAAGCTCTTAATGATTTTGTTCTGGGTCTGCATAATCTCTGCTGCCTTCGTCACAGATAGTCCGGGCAAGGTGGCTGGCATGTAAAGCAAAGTGCCTTCGTTCAAGGTTGGCATGAACTCACTGCCGAGTTTAGTCAGAGGATAAATAGAAATGCCAAGCACAAACAGTGCAAGCAGGATGGTGGTTTTCTTCCAGCGCATGACTAAGGCGATGACCGGTCGATAAATCCAGATCAGAAAACGGTTTACCGGATTTTTACCTTCGGGCATGATTTTGCCTCGCACAAACAACAGCATCAGCACCGGTACCAGCGTTACCGAAAGCAGTGCTGCTCCGGCCATCGAAAATGTCTTGGTAAATGCCAGCGGCTGAAACATGCGGCCTTCCTGCGACTCCAGCGTAAATACCGGCAAGAAGGAAACGGTAATAATCAGCAGGCTAAAAAATAGCGCAGGGCCTACCTCTTTACAGGCATCAATAATAAGCTGCAATCGGGGCGCATCAGGTGGCGCTCGCTCAATGTGCTTGTGAGCGTTCTCTATCATTACAATGGCAGCATCCACCATGGCACCGATGGCAATCGCAATGCCGCCCAGGCTCATGATGTTGGAATTGAGCCCTAACGCATGCATCAGCGAAAATGCAATCAAAACACCAACCGGCAACATTACAATCGCGACTAGGGCACTGCGTACATGCATCAGGAATAGCATGCATACCAATGCGACCACGATGCTTTCTTCAAGCAGCGTGGTCTTAAGGTTGTCAATGGCGCGATGTATCAAATCGGAGCGGTCATAAACTGTTTCCACCGTAACGCCCTGTGGTAAACCAGGCGCAATCTCAACGAGCTTTTGCTTGATGTTGTGGATGACTTCAAGTGCATTCTGGCCATAGCGAGCCATAGCAATACCGGCGACCACTTCACCTTCACCATTGAGCTCAGTGATGCCGCGCCGTTCGTCCGGTGCCAATTCAACTCTTGCCAAGTCACGCAGCAATACCGGCGTACCTTTATCGGCCTTGACTACCAGTGTTTCCAAATCACCGATGCCACGCAGATAACCCTTACCGCGCACCA
>Ga0207967_1000108_pt1 | contig 44203 bp, 37 predicted proteins | sample LakWasMet20_HOW5_2_FD_183866 | JGI IMG/M metagenome (GOLD analysis project Ga0207967, IMG submission 183866) | Freshwater sediment methanotrophic microbial communities from Lake Washington under simulated oxygen tension - Sediment Metagenome... | ecosystem: Environmental > Aquatic > Freshwater >...
CCTTCATTGAAATCGCGCATCGTGCCTATAAAGATGCTGGTTGCGCCGAACTTACCGGCCATATTATGTGCCGAATGCTGATGACTCTGAATTTCCTGCCAGGGATCGAAAGATTCCGGGTAAACTTTTATGTCCATGCTCAGCCTCCGGTCACCGGCGGAAAAAAAGCCACCTCATCGCCATCCTTAACAGCGCTATTCAATTCAACATAGTCCATATTCACAGCAGCCAATACATTCTCCGGCAGTGCTTTATTCGGATTAGCGCTGTGCCAGACATCGCTGACCGTAACCGCCCCTGAAAACGCCAGATTATCTTCCGAGCGGCCGATACTTTCTTTCAAGCTGGCAAAATAACGTACCTTAATTGACATGATCAGTCACTCAGTCACAAAAAATAGAATTAGCACGAGGCGCATTGCACGGAAGACCTGTAGTCCGCCATTTTAGTGTTCTTAACCGGCAGTTGTTATAATAAAAAATGCGCCAACCCCTTCACTGCTAATTTTACAGAAAATGACCGCATTAACCCACTTTAATCAATCCGGCGAAGCTCACATGGTCGACGTCGGCGAAAAGGCGATCACCCAGCGCACAGCCGTCGCCGAAGGCTATATTGAAATGCAGCCGTCTACGCTCAAGCTAATCGTAGACGGCGGTCACAAAAAAGGCGACGTTCTGGCTATAGCGAGAATAGCAGGCATTATGGCCAGCAAAAAAACAGCGGACCTGATCCCGCTCTGCCATCCGCTGCCTTTAACGCATGTAGAAATCAAACTGAGCGCTGAAATCGACAGCAACCGGATACGTTGCCAAACCACGGTAAAAACCAACGGACAAACCGGCGTAGAAATGGAAGCGCTTAATGCCACACAGATCGCATTACTGACCATTTACGATATGTGCAAAGCCGTAGACCGAGGCATGGTCATCCAGTCGGTCCGGTTACTGGAGAAAGACGGCGGCAAGTCGGGGCATTGGCTGCGTAACCAAAATTAACTTCTGCGCACCGTAAAACAGAAAAATAAAATTAAATCAGGTACATTGAAAACCCTATCATTCCAGTGAGCAGCCCACTACAGGTAATGTGGTTGTTTATTAGATTTGCTACACTTAACCTATATTTTCAACAACGTGCCGACTGTTTTGGCGCTATTCAAAATAACAGCAGAGACCCATATGCCGATTGTATTAAAAGAACTTGCCGATTTTTGCGGTGCGCGGATTGACGGTGGTGATCCATCGGCAACCATTCATTCAGCGGCAGAGATTACCTCCGCACACCAGGGCCAAGTCACGCAGTTGACCAATAGTCGCTATACCCGGCATATCAAGGATTCAACGGCTTCGGCCTGCTTTATTGCGGAAGGTTTCGCTGTTGAAAACGTACCTGAAGGCATGGCGCTGTTAATTTGCCCCGACCCGGAAATCAGCTTTATCAAAGCAGTCGAACTACTGCACCCTGCCAGAATTTATAATCCTAAGATTGCGCCGCAGGCAGTGCTTGAAGCCAATGTAACGCTTGGCAATGAGGTGTATATCGGACCTTACGCGGTAATCGGCGAAAACTCAATCCTCGGCGATGGCAGCGAAATACATGCAGGCGCTTATCTTGGTAAAAATGTAAAAATAGGCAAAAACTGCCGGGTTTATCCTTATGCCGTTATTTATGATGACGTGATCGTAGGGAATAATGTCATTATTCATTCTGGCGCCATCATCGGCGCTGACGGCTTTGGTTATAAGTTCAGGAATAATCAGCATGTCAAAGTGCCTCAGGTCGGCAATGTAGTTATTGAGGACAATGTCGAGATTGGCGCCAATACCTGTATAGACCGAGGCGCATTGGGCAGCACCTTAATTGGAGCGGGCAGTAAAATCGATAATCTGGTGCAAATCGGGCACAATAATAAAGTCGGCAAAAACGTCATCATGTGCGGTTTAACGGGCGTATCCGGCTCCTGCAACATCGAAGATTATGCGATTTTGGCGGGAAGCTCAGGCATTGCCGACCATGTTACGATTGGTCAAGGCGCCATAGTCATGGCACGTTCCGGCGTGGCCGGCGACGTCAAGGCAGGAACACAGGTTTTCGGGAGTCCTGCAAAAGATAAAAAAACCGCTTATAAAGAGCAGATAGCAATCAGCAAATTACCGGAGTTATTGAAAAAAGTAAAAATGTTGGAAGAAAAAATCCAGATGTTGGAAAAAGATATATAGTTAATATCGAATGACCCGCCAAGCATTTATTAACGCCTGTTGCGCGTCGCCATGCGTGAATAAACGCAACCCAGTCCCAGCTATCAAGCCGGCATACATAGTTAAAAAGTAAGTAAACAGAGTCGCCTTTAACTATTTGAACAGTCCGATAGGGGCGGGGCGGACGCTCAAAAAAAACCAAGACTATTGGAATAGATGTAAAGAAAAAAAGCACCCCCCGTCAACATAACGAGAGGTGCTTTTTTAATTGACTACGCTTGAAGTTTTATTGCGCAGTTTTATTGCTGGTTTTTTTCGCGTCTATTTTCGAGAACACTTCAGCGTTACTCGCTGCAACAGCACCACTTTGTAAATGCTTTGTTTCGTCCTGTTTCAACATCACAACTAAAACAATAATAGCAGCAATAGCAACACCAGCGATCAACCATGTGTTATCTTTTTCTTGTTCTTCAGCCATTTTAAAATCCTCGAATAGTTTATATTATATTATTCCCTTTCCTCAAAGGGAGCCTCCCAACAAATTGCTTCATTGAGTTGCTTGTCGAATTAAGTAATAAACGACAGGGTACTTTTTATCATGAGACACGGCTTTGTGTCAAAACTATAAATTTAAAAAACACCAATCGCGGCAGGATTAATGACCCGATCGGAATTGCCGGCAATTGCAAACCAGCAAAACACTACACCGCAACACATTGAAAATTAATGTAAATATATTTATATACCTAATGAGACGCAAATCGATCAAAAAATATGACCGGCAATAAATGTTGCCGCTTAAGAGCTAATGAATTGAAATCGAGTTGCCGGAATTAGAAGGAATCGCGCTAAAAATTGCCAAGCCGAAAGATGGCTTAATCGAAAGCGCAATTTCCGCTGTTTCAGCAAAAAAACCGGGGGCTGCGCCTTTTTATCGGTATTGATAGATTCGGACTAAGGTGGCGTAAAAATTCACTCTCTCACCGGTTTTTTATCCAGCTTCCTTTGCAGCGTGCGCCTGTGCATATTTAGCGCCCTGGCAGCAGCCGAAATATTGCCGTCGTGCTGCATCAGTACTTTTTGCAGATGCTCCCATTCCAGACGTTTTACGGATAAGGGATTTTCACTGATCGAAACCGACGAGTCGCCTTCATTTTTATGCAGGGCGTTGACAATTTCATCGGCATTGGCCGGCTTGGTTAAATAATGTGTGGCGCCCAGTTTTATTGCTTCAACCGCCGTAGCAATGCTGGCAAAGCCGGTCAACATCACGCAAGTGGTATTGTCATCCAATGAGATCAGTTTTTTCACCAGTTCCAGGCCGGACTCATGCCCGATACGTAAATCAATCACTGCATATTCGGGCAAATAACGCTCGGCAAATGCTATGCCGGTTTTAACATCGTTAGCGACCAATACCTCATAATTTCTCTTTTCTAATGCGCCCTTTAGCACCTTGCAAAAAGTCTCGTCATCATCCACCAGCAACAGCCGTGGTTTATCCATTTCCTGGGTTGACATTATTGTTCTCTGTATTTAAAAGAGGGAGGGTGATTTCCACGCAGGCTCCGCCCGACTCGCTGTTGTAAAGATGAATTTTACCGCCTAGGCGATTAATGGTGGAATAGGCTAAGAATAAGCCGACGCCTAAACCGCGTTTTTTGCTGACAACGGGTTGCTTACCGGCAAAATCGATTAATTCCGGCGGCAGGCCGGGGCCAAAATCCCTGATTTTAATAACGGCGTAATCTAAATCCCATGACGCATGAAATTCTATACCCTTTTCCGGCGGAGACGCTTCCGCAGCATTATTTAAAATGTTAATAATCGAGTGCGTCAGCGTCAGCTCGGCAATGATTTTTGCCTGCATAGCGACTTCAGGATTAATAAAAAAACGGAGTTTTGCCGCCGGTTTGTGAGTGCGCCATTGATTGATTACCTCATCAATATAATCAGCCAACAGCATCGCGCTCCCTGACTCGGCGCGCATTTCACCGGCAGAGGCCGACATCACCGATAACGCTGTTTTGCACCGGTCAATCTGTTGCTGCATGATCAATAATTTCTCGTGCAAATCCGGAAAGCGGTGAACAGGGAATTCTTGCTCCAGCTCATGAGCCACAATGGCAATAGTACCCAATGGCGTTCCCATATCGTGAGCGGCACTGGCCGCCAACGTACCTAATGCCACAACACGTTCGTCTCTTAACGCATTTTCCCTGGCTTCCGCCAGGTTTCGCTCCTGCGCCTTGAGCGTTTTAGCCAATTCAACCACAAAGAATGCGACTAAACCGGCGCTAAATACAAAACCGAACCACATGCCGAAAATATGCAGGTTAAAATAGTGAGTGTCGCTCATCGCATGAACTTGCTGTAACAGCTCATAATTTTTCGTATCGGAATACTTCATTTCCGGATTGGGCATATGAGGCTCTATCGACGGCAGAGGAATATTGTAGGCCATTAATGCCGTATACATGGACGTGGTTAAAATCACCATGTACCAGGCATAAGATTGGTGCAGCATGATGGCGGTAATAATCAGGGGTAACAGAAATACCCAGGTAATGGGATTTGATGCCCCCCCGGTCAGATACAGTAATGCCGTAATAGCAAAAACATCAATAACTAACTGAGAAAAAATTTCCAATTCAGTAACAGGTTCTTCTGTTTCCAAACGCATCGAAGTATAAACATTAACGACGCCTATCGACATTATCACCAGCCAGAGCTGCTGCTCCGGTAGGCGAATGTTAAGGCCGTATACGGATAAAACGATGAGTATAACCTCGCTGACTATCATCAGGTTTCTGAGAATAAACAGCCATTTCAGGTTTTGTCGGGCAGAGAACTCGGACTTAGGGGCGGCGTATGAGAGCATTTTTATAAAACAATGGTTATTAGAATTAACTTAGGAACGGGCACGAAATAACTTGAGCAAGCTGCCAATAGCCTGCACTCCCGCTGCACACTTACGGCGCGAGTTATTCAAATTATTTCATGTTTATTCCTTAAATAAAAAACCGGAAATATTTAAGAACATTATCGGTATTTTATTTAAAAATTAAACAACAATTAAACTGCGACAATATGTCACATTTTGTGTTGCATTATTTATTGATATTATTAACCTAACTTTTAAGGCTCTTGTAGAGCACCATAGCTGAAAAGTTGCGTTATATTCTTCCTAAATATATTCCAAGGCGGTTTTTTTAAACCGCCTTTTTTTTGTCTTTTGCATCCCAACGTTAGCCAAAAACCACGCCTAGCCCGCCTAAACCGCAATAACCCATAGGATTTTTGGCCAAATATTGTTGGTGCATATCTTCGGCATAATAAAACTCACTGGCCGGCATGATCTCGGTAGTTATTTGTTTAAATCCTGCTTCAGCGAGTTGCTGCTGAAAATACTGTTTTGATTCAAGCGCTTCATCGAGTTGTTGCGAGGTACAAGTATAAATCCCGGATCTATATTGCGTGCCGATGTCATTGCCTTGCCTCATCCCTTGGGTGGGATTATGGGATTCCCAAAAAAGCCGGAGCAACTCACGGTATGGAACAATTGCCGGATCGTAAACCACTTTGACAACCTCATTATGCCCAGTCAATCCGGTACATAACTCCTCATAAGTCGGATTAGGCGTGTAGCCGCCGGTATATCCGACTGCCGTACTGAACACCCCGGGATATTGCCAGAATTTCCGCTCCGCCCCCCAAAAACAGCCCATTCCAAACAAAGCCTGCGCCATCGCGTCCGGAAACGGTGGAACTATCGGGTTGCCTGTTACAAAATGTCTGTTTGTAACAACCATAGGGGTACTTCGACCCAGTAATGCTTCTTTGGAACTAGGCAAGGTAAGTTTTTTTGATGAAAAAATCATGGCTTGTGGTATTTTTGTAAGACTGTTTGGGCAAGGATTCATGATCCTAATGCCGTAAAATGTATGACTTTTAACTGGAAAAACATGATAGAGCAAGATTTATTACGCCGTTTTTTATTTGAAGAGCTGGGCGTTCGCGGGGAATGGGTCAAATTATCCAGCAGCTGGCAAGCGGCAAAACGTCATCAGCGCGGTTCTGAAATCGTGCAACAGCAGTTGGGGCAAGCGCTGGCGGCCGTAGTCATGCTGTCGGCTACCGTCAAGTTTAAAGGTTCGATGATCCTTCAGGCCCAAGGCGACGGCGATATAAAAACCCTGGTTGCACAGGCGACGGATCAGCGAAAAATAAGAGGTCTGGTAAGAGGCAAGGAAAATATCAGCGCCGGACCGTTAGAAGCGATGTTCGGCCAAGGGCGACTGGTGTTAACCATAGAATCGGAAAGCGGCGCGCCTTATCAGGGCATCGTTCCGCTTCAAGGCAACAATTTAGCTGCCGTTTTGCAGACCTATTTTGAACAATCCGAGCAACTTAAAACCCGATTGTGGCTGTTTGCCAATGCCACTCATGCCGTAGGATTATTATTACAGGAACTGCCGGCCCAGGAAAATTATGAAACCGATTGGGAGCATATCGAAATACTGGCAAACACCGTAACCGAGCAGGAACTGTTCGAATTGGATTGCGAACAGCTCTTGTATCGATTATTCAACCAAGAAAAAGTCAGGCTATTTGACGCTGAACCGGTTGAATTCAGCTGCGCCTGTTCGCGGACAAACATCGAAAAAACATTATTCGCTATGGGGAGAGCCGAACTGGAAGATATTCTGAAGGAACGCGATATTATTGAAGTCAACTGCGAATTCTGTAGCGAACACTACTGCTTTGATAAAGTTGACGTGGAAAATATCCTGTCTCAGAAGAATAGCGCTGCAAATTCCGACACCCGGCATTAATTACTCATTCCTATGAAAACCGGACTCATCAAACGAAGTCTTCGCATTGTTTTTTTACTGGCCCTGACCGCTTCATTATCCGGTTGCATGCACTGGATTCGAGCTTATCAAGTCTACTTGCAGATGGATGAATTCGACCGGCACTTTTCCGTCTCGGCCAATGATGAATTCACCTTGCGCTTCAAAGATCCCATTCTTTACAGCAAGGATTTCGTTTCCCTATCCAAGCTTTATGCCAGCCAGGACGATCCAACCCCGGAAGGCAGACGCTGGCGATACTGGTTTCGCAAGGTTGACGGCAATAATAAGCTAATCAAGCCGGACGTGAAGTTTTATTCGGATTTAAACTTTAATGCCGAAAATCGCTTGATTGCCTGGTCGTTTTCTTCACTTTTTTTAGCGATCGCCCCGCCCAAGTTTTTAGAGGTTTCCTTACGCTCTATAGGCGGCGCCGAAATCGATAAAGACAAGCAACAGCTCAAAGCCAACTCGGCATTACTGGAAAAAATTTCCGATGACTTACCTAAAAAACCGGCCATTCTGGCACAGTTCGGAGAACCGTTTGAAATTAAGGATGAAGGAGAGCAGGAAGTCTATATTTACCGTTTTCTGCTGGAAACCCATCATATAGAAGAAGGGTACGAGGACCGCGCCTTAAACGAGGTTAAAATCAGCTTTGATAAAAAGACCCAAGAGCTGGTTAGAATGGCCGGGCGCTTTGCGGGACTTAAAGTTTCAATTAATTACCGAAAGTTTCTGGATGAACCGCAAGATATTGCACAGAGCAAACCGGAATAGCGAAATTGTAAGTACACGGATAATAGACCACTGATGACAGGGATTTTTTATCAACCTAACCCCATGCATTTTCCAGGTCAACGCCCCTTCCCGGCAATAAAAAAGGCTTGAACAGTCAATGTCCAAGCCTTTTTTTGTTGCGCCGACCGGGGTTGTTAGGCCGACACCCTAATCAGCCGTTACTTACAGCTTATCGGCATTTTTATCCAGGTACTCTGCAACACCGGCAGGATTTGCGTTCATGCCTGAATCGCCTTTATGCCAGCCTGCCGGACATACTTCGCCATGTTCTTCGTGGAATTGCAAGGCATCGATCATACGCAACAGTTCATCCATGTCGCGGCCTAAAGGCAGATCGTTAACAACCTGATGACGGACTTTGCCGGTACGATCGATCAGGAATGTACCGCGGTAAGCCACCGCCGGAGCATCCGCTTCAACATCATAATCTTTGCAAATAGAGTGAGATATATCCGCTGCCATTGTATAACGGACAGGGCCTATACCGCCTTTATTGACGGGTGTATTACGCCATGCATTATGAGTGAAATGAGAATCTATAGATACGGCAATCACTTCGACATTACGGCTTTTGAATGCATCCATACGGTGATCTAAAGCGATCAACTCGCTTGGACAAACAAAAGTGAAGTCTAGCGGGTAGAAAAATACTACCGCATATTTTCCGCTAGTAGCCTCAGAAAAACTAAATGAATCAACTATTTGACCATCGCCCAGAACCGCAGGAACTGTAAAATCAGGTGCTTGTTTACCGACTAATACGCTCATTGATCATCTCCAAATAAATAGTGAAAAAACAAAAGACTGTTAACTTTAGTGTTAGCCACTGAAGCAGTGGATTGGTCAAATTGTACACTAGATTAGTAGGGATTTGTCTAAATTGTTGTGATTTTTAGCTTGCTTTAATTTTAATTTTAGCCATAATTTGTCATCAATAGCTTACAATAGAGTCAGGAATTTGCTCTCCTGGGGTTTTTTTAAGGCCTGTCGCCCTAACTTGGCTGTTAAATTCACTTAGTTCATTCGTTTGATGGAATTCTATCATGGCAAAAAATAAACATATTACCGAACCCGATGTCTTCGGTTTTCAAGTACGCATCGTAAGGCGCGGCAAAGAAAGCAGCCGCTATTTTTCACATAAATTGTGGGGCAACAAAGGCAAATCGTTGAAAGCCGCAATTACCTGGCGCGATCAGATGCTGACCGTTTTAAAAGGCAGCAAGACACGCTTTCTTAAGCCGCCTAAAAACAAAACCACCACCGGCGTCACCGGCGTGTCCAGAACTATCAAGTACGATCACCGCAAAGATAAAAGCTATCTTTGCTATACCGTTTTTTGGGTCAGCAATTGCAAATCCAGAAACAAAACCTTTCAGGTCGGCAATGTCGATAAAGTAACGGCGGATGATGAATTGCATGCATTCCGTACCGCTAAACTGTTCAGAAGCTGTTATGAATTTTCAATCGATAATGATCTTGAATTTTATGACAACAAATTTGCCGGCTGGAAGAAAACACGCTTGTATGAAGACGAAAATTTGAACGCAGTAGCGACGTAAGCGAAGACTTATTATTAGCCGCCTGAAAAACGGATTTTTGTGAAAACAGAATCCCCGGACAGACTCCAATAGCGATTGAATTAAGGAAAATCAATTCATCCGCTAAAGTTCGATACGGATACCCAGCTCGATGACGCGCTCAACGGGAATTTTGAAAAACTCAATCGCGCTTGAGGCATTGTGGAATAAAAACCTAAATAAGGGTCTGCGCCATTTGGGCATGGAGCTTTTTTTCCTAAAAGAGACCCTTTCACTCCCGATAAAAAACGACGTCTGCCCAAAGTCGATGCTTAATCCTTCTTGGGCGCACAGCTCTAAAGCTTGTCTGACATCAGGATTTTGCATAAAACCATAATACAGTTTGACTCGATAAAAATTGTTATCCCTGCCGAATGAGCGAATTTTAATCCGGTGCGCCACATCAACGTACGGCTCATCTTTAGTGACAATGGTTAACACCATGATCTGTTCGTGCAACACATGGTTATGTTCGAAATTGTGTAAAAATACCTGCGGTACGCCATGTAAGCTTTTAGCCAGGTAAACAGCCGCCCCTTTAACGGTTACCGCCTGATGACTGCTTATCTTATCCTCCAGATCCTCAAACAGCATGCGCCGCTCATCCATATATTCCGCCAACAAGGCACGACCTTGAATCCATGTCGTCATCATCAAAAACAGCACAAGCCCGATAACCAAAGGCAACCAGCCTCCGGTCGGTATTTTCAGACTGTTAGAAGAAAGAAACAGAAAATCCACGGTTAGGAAAGTCGTTAAAAAAATGGCACTGGCCGATTTTTTCCATTGCCAAATCCCTTTAATAACGATAAATGCCAAAACAGTATCGACAATCATGGTCCCGGTAACGGCAATGCCATAAGCGGAGGCCAATGCCGAAGAAGACTCGAAACTCAACACCACGACGAATACCGACACCATCAATAGCCAATTGATCGCAGGGATATACACTTGACCGACTTCCCGGCCCGAAGTATGCGAAATATTCATCCGCGGACAGTAGCCAAGCTGAATGGCTTGCCTTGTAACCGAGAATGCACCGGATATTACCGCTTGGGAAGCAATAACCGACGCCAGTGTCGACAAAATTAACAGCGGATACATCGCCCAGGTCGGCGCCATCAAATAGAATGGATTTTTCACCGCCTCGGGGTGATCAAGCAGTAACGCACCCTGTCCGAAATAGTTCAGTAATAAGGCAGGAAAAACAAAGCTGAACCAGGCATAGCGGATAGGCTTCAAACCGAAATGCCCCATATCGGCATACAACGCCTCAGCGCCGGTTATTGCCAAAACCACCGCGCCCATAATTAAAAAACCGTGCCAGCCTAATTCAAGCAACAAATGAATCGCGTAATACGGATTAACTGCGGCCAGTACAGCGGGCGCGTCGATAATATTATTTAAGCCAAGAATGCCCAAAGAAATAAACCAAAGACACATGATGGGCGAAAACATTTTCCCGACCGCTCCGGTACCCTTAGCCTGCACAATGAAAAGAGCGGCAAGCACCGAAATAGCAATAGGCAATACATAATGGCTTAAAGAAGGCGCAATGATTTGCAAGCCTTCGACTGCGCTTAAGACCGATATTGCCGGAGTAATAATACTGTCGCCGTAAAACAAAGCGGCGCCGAGCAAACCAATGGTAACAATGAAGCGCGCTTTTTTCGGATTATTGTTGGCGCTTTGCAACGCTAAAGCCATTAGCGCCATGATGCCGCCTTCGCCTTTATTATTAGCGCGCATAATAAACGTTGCATACTTGGTGGCTACAACCAGCGTCAATGCCCAAAAAATCAGCGATAGCACGCCCAACACATGGACCTTATCAATCGGTAAATGACTACCGAAGACTTCCTTAACCGCATATAAGGGACTGGTGCCAATATCGCCGAATACGACGCCGATTGCGCTCAGCGCCAAAACGGTTACCTGTTGTTTAGAAGAGTCCTGCGAACTTGACGACATAAATTAACTATTGAATTTGAAAAATCAGCGTGCAATGAATCTCGACATGCACTTTCTGTTCAACGCCATTATTCGAATGGTGGCGAAGACAGGATTATTAACCGCCTAGAAATAGCGGCCATTGATAAGAAAGTGGGCCGCGATGCTGCCGAAGTAGCCCAACACGATGACCGGCGTCCATTTCAAATGACTGGTGAAGGTATAAATGCCTTTGGCCTGCCCCATCAAGCCCACGCCCGCTGCGGAACCGACCGCCAACATGCTGCCGCCCACGCCGGCGGTCAATGTAACCAACAGCCACTGGCCTTCGGAAATATCCGGCGCCATGGTCAGTACCGACAGCATAATAGTGCCGTTATCCACGAACGCCGAGGCGATGCCTACCAGAATGTTGGCTACAGTCGGATCGATGCTGCCGTATAGGTGACGGGATGCCACTTCCATATAGCCAATAAAACTCAAACCGCCGACACCGACCATGACACCGTAAAAAAACAGCAAGGTATCCCATTCCAGGTTGGCGACTTTCTGGAAAATGTCAAAAGGCTGCTCCTCGGCCAGTTGTTGATTTGCCTCTGCTTTCGGATTGTTCATGTATTTCATCGGCGCAAAATGATCGGTTTTAACATCGGTCAAATCCACGGCTATTAATGTTGAATGAGCGTCTCGGGTTTTTTGCAGGTAATAGCTGAAAAACTTTAAGTAGGTTAAGCCCATCATCATACCGGCAGCAGGCGGTAGGCCCAGAAAGTTTTCGAAACAAGCCGAGGTAATGATGGTCAATACGAACAACAAGATGATTATCCAGGCGCCCCGCTGCATATCCTGGGCTTCCATGACCGCCGCGGGTCTTTGTTGCGGAATAAAAAAATGCATGATGGCCGCAGGTATTGTGAAATTGACGATGGCCGGAATCAACAGGGAGAAGAAATCGCCAAAAGGCACTACGCCTTTTTGCCATACCAACAAGGTGGTAATGTCGCCAAAGGGACTGAATGAACCGCCTGCATTGGAGGCAACGACAACATTGATGCAGGATAAGGTAACAAAGCGCTGACACCCTTTGCCCATCGCCAGAATAACCGACCCCATCAGCAAGGCGGTAGTCAGGTTGTTGCATCCGGAGGAAATAAAGAACGCCTGAAAACCGGTAATCCAAAATAATTGCCGATAGCTGAAGTTCTTACTCAATAGCCAGACTCGCAGACTGTCGAATACGCCTCGATCTTCCATCGCATTCAAATAAGTCATCGAGACCATGATGAACAAAAACAATTCGCCATAACTTTCAAGCGTAGCGCGAAACGCAACGCCGGCTTGTTCGTTCATTCCGCCCTTGGTATAAAAAACGGCAATAAAGATCCAGATAAGACTTGCCGCAAACACCATCGGTTTGGATTTTTTTAACTCAGTCACTTCCTCGGTCATGGCAAGGATGTAAGCAACGGCAAAAACTGTCAACGCCAGATAACCGGCCCAATGCTGCGTCAAATCCAACGGCTGCGCTTGACTAATGGCGTCTGCCTGCTCAGCTGCCATGGCTAGAGAAGAAAAAAGGAAGGCCAATACGACCTGAATACATTTTGAGCAAAGCGACATTTTTTTCCTTAAACGACAAGCAAAATTAAATAAAAGCTGTTGGTTTTGTTACGCATAGCGAAGTTGTTTTTAGCCGCGCCTTTTAAAAACAGGCACGTTTCTATCGACAATAGGCTGTTACGTTAAAGCTCACTAAATAGCCAGAAACATTTCAAAAATTGGACTCGCATAGGATTTTTTCGTTCAAAAAAGGTTTAAAAGCGAATACCGCATAATATACCTAATCGATGGGATAGACGCCACCGCCGCTCATAGGTGTCGGATGAAATTAGACTGAAAGCCTTCTCTAATCAATGGATGATTTTGTATACAGAGTGGACACATATTATTAACAATCTGCGATTGTTAATAATTCCTGATTAGTAACTGATGTTACGCATTGTCCACGAAAAGCACGAAAAATAGAGAGCCGTATGTTGCGCTAGTTCCCAAGCTCCTGCTTGGGAATTCAGTACGGGAAGCTCTAGCTTCCCGGCTCGCAAAGCTGGAGCTTTGCTCACTGGGTTCCCAAGCGGGAGCTTGGGAACCAGCGTAACTATTTTCGTGTTTTTCGTGGACTACGCTTTTTATTATGAGCCTGCGTAACATCAGTTAGCTGAAGCATCTTTATAATCAGGTAATAATTTGAGGCTACCGCAGACTGTTTCGCGGTTTAAGAATTGGGTCGGCAATAACTTCCCGAAACAATAAAAGGACGATGCTTCCAGCGAAATCCTAAGGTGTATGGCTACCGAGAAACACGCCGAATTATGCACTTTTATTGACCCCGAAAGCAGATCTAAACACCGTATCCCAGGTATTTTCCCTAGCAAATATCTGATATTACGCATTGCCCTCCCCGCCACAGTCATTCAATTAAGGTGAACTCAGCTATTTTCGCGGACAATGCGTAACATCAGTAAATAAAACATTCGCTCTTTTTTACCTCGCCTAAGCCTGCGGAACCGGTATTACTGCTTTTCAGTGACGAAGGCTATTTTAGCAATTCCGGAATGTTGCACCGTTGCCATGACTTCGGCAACCTTCGAATAAACAACATCCTGATCGGCATATAAATGCAAGCCGATTTCAGGATTTTTTAAAAGTTCGGCCTTCAACGCTGCCTCCAATGCGGCAAGATCGGCAAGCGGCAATTTATTCAGCGTTATGCCTCCCTGCGCGTCGATACCGAGCTGTAAGGGTTGCTCTTTAATATCCGCAGTAGTCTCGGCGGTTTTCGGTAACGTAACATGCACGGATTGCGTGAGTAACGGCGCGGTCACTAATAAAATAATCACCAGCACCAGCATTACATCGACCAGCGGCGTGACATTAATGTCGCTCATCGCTCCTTCGTCTTCCGATTGCGGTTTAAAAGCCATGTCTATTCCTTACCGTTGGCATTCGCGCTTGAGGCGATGTGCATAAAACTGACGACAAAATTTTCCAAGTCGGCGCGTTGCTGCTTGATCCGGCGCAAGAAAAAGTTATAAGCCAATACCGCCGGCACCGCGACTGCGATACCGATTGCCGTAGCGACCAATGCATCGCCGATAGGGCCGGCCACCACATCCAGACTGGTCGAGCCGCTGGCCGTGATCTCATGCATCGCATGCATAATGCCCAACACCGTACCGAACAAGCCGACGAACGGCGAAGTGCTGCCGATACTGGCAAGCAATGTCAGGCCGCCTTCCATGCCGTGTTGCTCTTTCTGCATTTGAACGAGTAGGGAATGTTCCAGTAACTCATCCGGCACGCCGCAATATTTAAGGCTCTTGCCCGCTGACTGCTGACTGTCGTCCATCCAGGTAAAACCTTTTTGGGCAATTCGCGCTTGCGGTCCCCTGACTAATTCTACGGGCAAGGTTTTTGCCTGTTCCAGCGTCGGCGCATCCCAAAAGGCCTGATTAAAGCGCCGGTTATAATAGCTGTTCTTTGCAAACTGCCAGATTTTGAAAAGAATCACCGTCCATGTGGCCACCGAAAAGGCCAGCAAAGTGTACAAAGTGCCGTCGATAATAACGGCGGGCGCAATATGATAGGGCATTCCCATCTCCTTTATTTTAATGGTTAAAAATGAAATTCATAACGGCGATCATCGAACCGCTCGCTTTTATTACCGTGTTAATTTAAATTGCAAGGTCTGAACAGCGCGTTGTTCAACCGCGACCCCATTCACTATTTTTTCTTTGAACGTCCATTGGTTAATAGCCTTCAACGCCGCATCGTCAAAAATTTCCGCGGGTTCCGCCTCAACAACTTCGGCATTTTCAACGGTACCGCTCGTGGTAATAGTAAACTCGATTTTTACCCAGCCCTCGATATGGCGGTTAGCAGCCCGCGCAGGATACTTGGGAGGAATTCGTTCCAATGGAATGACGCCGGTGCTGATTCGCGGCTCGCTGCTGACGACCGGAGCGGGCCGGCTGACCACCGGTGCCGGAACAGCAGGCGTCGGCACTGCATTAACAGGCGCGGGCTGTTGTTCAGTAACCGCTTGCGGTTTCGGTAGCTCCGCCTGCTTGGGAATAACCGGCATTTTTTTCTTGACCGGCTGCTTGGCCGGTTGTTTTTTCGGCGGTTCAGGTTTGGGCGGCACGGGTTTGGGCGGCGCCGGCGGTGTAATTTCGGCTTTTTGACTCGGCGTAGAAACCAGTGAGACTTCCATTATCACCAGCGATGGCGTTTTTGGTTGCTCGGTCGGCTTTAAAAACCAAAGTCCAGCCCCTAGGTGCAACAGCAACACTAAAATCAACAGTAATCCGCCCATAAAGCGCGGCCGTTCTTCCCCGGCTAAACCGGTAAATAATGATGGTTTTTTTTGCATTAACGGACTCGCCTGGTCAGCCGAAGCTGTTAAATTCCGGTCGGCCACGCCGCCTTCATGGCTGTTAAATGAAAACATAGGGGATATTACCTTTTTAAACATCGATGCTGCATTTGTTATGTTCGGATTCCGGCCCCGGAAGCCTTAACTGTATTTCGCTATGCATGGCCGCAGCAGTCATTACGAAACAGGGGCCGCTTTAAATAGATTGAGGTTGTTTCAGTAATTTAACCTTTGCGAACTGCCAAACCATCGGCATGATCGACACAAAAACAATGCCCAAAACGATTTTTTCGAAATTGTGTTTGACCCATTCGTTCGTGCCGAGAAAATATCCCGCCAAGGTTATGCTCGACACCCATAAGGTTGCACCGATGATGCAAAAAAGAATGTATTTTGAGTATTTCATGCTGCCCGCCCCGGCCACGAAAGGGGCAATGGTGCGAACGATCGGGATAAAACGCGCCATGATAACGGCTTTCCCGCCGTGTTTTTCGTAGAACGCTTCGGTTTGGGTAATATATTCCCGCTTAAAAAACAAAATTTGCTCGCGGGATTTGATGAACTTACTAAAATGCTTGCCGACATAATGATTGACATTGTCGCCCAGCAAAGCCGCGCCAATCAGCAACGGGATGATGATTTGAATATCCAGCTTCCCGGTCGACGACGCCAACAGGCCCACCGCAAACAGCAACGAATCGCCGGGCAGTAGCGGCATGACGATTAAGCCGGTTTCGACAAAAATGATCGCAACCAAAATCCCATAGGTGAGCATCTCGTAATGCGCCAGAAAATCCTGCAATGTCGACAGAGGATCTTTGAGCAAGTGCAATAAAAAGTAAATAATTTCCATAAAAGTCAGTTGTTATCTCGTTAAAATAAGCCAGCATAAAGTACGCTTCACGCCTCGTCGATTATTTATTCTCAATCGGTTTTAAACCGCGTTTTACGGCCTTCCGAATCGGTTGCGCAACATTATCAACAGCCATGATAACAAAATACCGAGCAGCGACTGCCTCAATAAGACCGTCCACGCCGTTTCAGCCGTCGGCAACGCTTTCATTACCGGCCGTTGCCGATGATCCGGCGGCATACCTTGCTGCGCCATGATTCCGGGTACGACAATCGCCCGCCAGCGATCTTCGAATTGGTTGGTCGCGTCAATGTATTCGGCATAACGGGGCGCATCGATACCGGCCAATCGATCCGCCGTCAACAGCGCGGCAAGTCCGGGCGACAGCGCGGACCAACGCTCCATAAACTCGAAATGCGCTTTCCGAACTTCGTCAAAGCGATACATCAACGGCCGCGCCTTGCTGTCAAGCTCCAGGTTTGCGGGCAGACCGGCAATCTCGCGGGACGGCTCCGGCACGGGCTTGATTTCAGGATGCGACCGATACCAGGCCGACAGCAGTTCGGCTTGTTGTTTGGACGTTTGCGCCTGAATACGGCGCATATCGATAATTGCCTCAAGACGCGAGGGCATGGGTTGCATACCGTTCGCCGCCCAGCCCAACGCCGCCGGAACCGCAAAGGTCGTAACCAACCACACGCCCAACAAGCCTACCGCCGCCGCGCCCGCTGAAACGGGCAACAACAGAAACAGCCCGGCCATCGCCATCCACACCCCGGCAAACATGCCGACAAAAATCAGCCACTGCGCTACCGCGTAAAAAGTCGAACCGGAATCCAGCATAAACATCAGCAGCGATGCCGCGACGGCGGGTATCAGCACCACGACCAGACGCACCGCGAGCGCGGCAAACACCAACTGCCAGGGATGCGGCATTTGCGCGCACACCAAACGCCACACGCCCCGCGCCCGGTCTTCCTGCACCAGACCGTAAGTGAGGGCTATCACGGTCAACGGCAACAATAACGCGAGTATGCCTGCAAAATCGAGCAAGCCCAGCTCGCGCAGCAGCGGATTGAACAGCTGATCGCTGTTGCGGCCATCGCTATAGCGGCTGCGGGCCGAGATGCGCAACTCGGAACCGAGCAGGTCCATTTGCCGTACGCTCAATGCCAAACCGCCGAGCGCCGGAAGGCGCACGATTGTACTATCGGCAACCTTGGCGGTGTCGCCGCCTTTACCGATAGCGGGCGCATCGTGCATTTCCGCCCGCACCTGACTGTTGCCGGCTTGCTGTTGCGGCTGCAATGCCCTGGCTCGAAACTCGCCGGCGGCAAGTCCCGACCAAAGCGCGCTGGCCGCCAACAGGGCGAAAAACGCTGCAACAACCCACAGATTGACCGGGTTGCGGATGAAGCGCAGCCATTCGGCTTGTAATAAGCTCATATCAATTCGTCCACGAAAGGCACGAAAAACACGAAAGCCGCCAAATAAATCGACAGCTTATATGGTAAAACCACTCATCCTTTGGTGAATAATTTACAGCGGCATAGTCCATTAAATATTTTCGTGCTTTTTGTGTTTTTCGTGGATCAATTGCTGTTTTTAGGATCATGGTTTCAGCCTGTTCGCGGAAAACAACAGCCCGACCAGCGCGGCGGCCAGCCAAGCCAGCAACACCAGCAGGTCGGCCGACGCATGATGCAGCGCAAAGCCCACCGAAGGCGGCGCATAGCGGAACGCCTTGACGCTGCCCCAATCGGAATCGCGGCCCTGAGCGCCGCGCTCGGTGCCGTGGCTGCGCTCACGATCCCAGTCGTCGGTCAGGCCGATAAAATAATGCCGGTACTGTTCGGCGGCATCCTCAAAATGCCGCTGATGCGCCAAATCCATGCCCGACAGCGTCATCGACAGCGAACGCATCGCTATGCTCGGACCGAGCAGCGAAGCGATATGGATAAAGCGGCCCTGGCGTTCGAACGCATCGCGCAGCCTGTCGAAATGCAGGGCGTGAACCCGTTCGGAATAACCATCGTTAAAGCCGCGCTTGAGCGCGGCATAGCCTACCGGCAAGTCTTCAACCCTTGCCGCGCCGTACTGCTTTAACACCTGGGCGTTGAATAAGGCCTCGCGCGCCTCATGGTCGCCGTCGTTATCCAATCCGTGCTGAATATCTTTTTTAATTCCCGCCCAAAACGCCGTAGCATCGGGTGTCGGCATCATCATTTCTGCGGCTGCCGCAGCCAGGCGCGGAGCAATCAGCACGCTGGCCGACCAGAATGCCAGCAGCACGAACAAAGCCAGGCGGCTGCTTTTGAAATGGATCGACGCGGACATTGCCAAGGCTGCGAATACTGCGTAATAGATAAAAAAAGTGCCGCTCAACGCCGACAGCCTGAGTATATCGTCGCCGCCCAAGTCGAAATTTTGAGACAAAATAATCAGCGCAACCGCCATTGCGGGTAGCAGCGCCATCATAAAAGCCAGCAGCAATCCGGTAAACTTGCCCAGCAACAGCGTGATCGCCGACACCCCCAAACTGTGCAGCATGCGCAAGGTACCCTGCTCCCGTTCCTGACTCACCGTGTTGAAGGCCAGCGCAATAACCAATAGCGGCAGCAGCGCAACCAACACAAAACCGGCGCTGGCCTGCCCGAAGCGATTGGCCAAGCCTTGATCGGCCGCCGGACTGAAACGCGCACCGTTGCGTTTGTGCGGCTCCAGCCACAGCGTCTGCCCGGTATATTGCCGCAATCCGGGATCTACCGCTGCCAGCGGCGAATCCGGCTTGAACACATAAATGCCGAAATGCGCCGCCGCATGCGGATTCTTGACGCCTTGCGTATCCCATTGTTCTTTGGCGGTTGCGCCCACGGCCTGCTTTTCTTGCTGCACCTGTCGATGTTCGGCGACGGCAGCCAGAAAAAAACCGCTCAACACGGCGAAGACCGAAAAGGCCAGCGCCAGCAGCCTTCCGTCGCGCAGCACCGCCAGCAACTCCTTGCGGATAATCGCAGCAATCACAGCAAGCCCCGCGCATGCGCCAGATATTTGTGCTCCAGCTCGTCATGCGCCACGGTGTGGGCATCGAACTCTTCAACCAGACGACCGGCTTTCATGATGCCGATACGGTCGGCGACCTGTTTGGCGTTAAACAGGTCATGAGTCGCCATCAACACCGCCATGCCCAGATCGGCCGCCGCTCTGATTCGTTGAGCGAAATCATTGGCGGCACTGGGATCGAGCCCGGAGGTCGGTTCATCCAGCAGCATGACTTTCGCCTGTTTTGCCGAGGCGATAGCCAAACCGACTTTCTGGCGCATGCCCTTGGAATACGTCGAAACGCGCCGGTCGTGGGCATCGGTTTGCAAGCCGGTGTTGGCCAGCAGATCGTGCTCATGCTGGCGGGATAGGCGAATATTAGCCAGCTTGCAGAAAAAATCCAGGTTTTCCAGGCCGCTCATGTAGTCGTAGAGCGCGACGTTTTCCGGCAAGTAGGCCAACTTGGCGCGGACCGCGGCTGGATTTTGCTCGGGCGACTCGCCGTCAATAAAGACGTTGCCGCCGGTCGGCCGATTGAAACCCAAAAAGGTGTTGATAGTCGAGGTTTTGCCCGCGCCATTGCCGCCCAATAAGGCGTAGACGCAACCCGCCGGAACCGATAAGTCGAGCTCGTCGATGGCCCGATGGTTTTTATAATTGACCACCAGTTGTCTGGCTTCAAGCAGCGTTTTATTTGGCAACATAATTAGTTTCGGCTTAAGGTGATTCCCGAGAAAGAAGAGCTCATCAAGAATCTGGTCCGTAGGAAAAAGCACCGTCCACGAAAAGCACGAAAGACACGAAATAATCGTGTTGGGGGATTTTCGTGCTTTTCGTGGACAATGCTTTTGGCGGCTCGTGCTGCGTAAAATCAACCATATTGCCCCTACTCAATAGGCCTTAATTGATAATCCTGCTGCTGGGTTTTCCAGGACAGATAGATCTTCTGCCCATCGCTGACCAGAAACGGCTGATCGCCGGTTTTGGCGGTTTGGGCAATCGCCTCAGGCTTCGACCAGCTTTTGCCGTTATCGCCTGATTTAATCAGCTTGATAATATTGTTAGTGCCGTCAAACTCCTGCCAAACTACATTGACCCGCGCACCGACAGCCAATACATGCGGATGACCTGCGCCTTCCTTGCCGAAGTTAACCGGCTTGGAAAAATGCCGCCCGGCATCGGTCGAATAGGCATAAAACAAGCCTTGGTTGGTGGCGGAATTACTAAACCATACCGTGTGATAAATGCCGGAATCGGAAATCGACAAACCGGGGCCGTGATGCGGACAGGCATCGATTTTCCAGTCGTCCCGCCCTACGCGGTGGGTATCGCCGGGCGTTTTCCAGTCGACAAACTTGACCAGCGCATGATCGCGTATGCCGCCTTCGAAAACATGCCGCCAGGTCACGACCGGCGTGTTGTCGGGCGCTATCGCGGTATCCAGTCGGCAGCACTGGCAGGTATGGGTGGCGATTCTTTTATTCGGATAAAAATGCTGACCGCCGTCGTCCGACCAGCTGTAATACAGCGAAGAACCCTCAAACTTCTTGCCCGCTTTTTTCGCTTCTTCAACGTCGCGGGCATCCAGCCAGGCGATAAAGATTTCGCCGTTTTTGCCGATCGCCATGCTGTCGAAACGATGGCTGATAATGTCCGGATTATCGTTGACGGTAACCGGCGCGGAAAAATGCCGTCCGCCGTCAGTTGAGCGGCTAAAGCGGATATGGCCGCTATGTTTAGCTTCGAGCTTTTGCGTCCAGGTTAAATAAATGTTGCCCTTGGCATCCGGCTTTATCTTCGGACGATATTCGCCTTTGGCTTCGATTTTTTCGGCTGCGCTATTGACCGGCACCGGCGCGGTAAAGCTTAAGCCTTTATCGTCCGATGACTGCACGTAAACGCGGCCGTTGTTCGCCCAGGCAATCCATAACACGCCCTTGCCGTCGAAAGCGGCGCTTATGGTTTCGGCGCATTGGTTTGCGGGCAACGCGCCGGCATCGGCGCAAGCGCCTTTTATTTCTTCAGCATGATGATGTCCATGCGCTTGCTTGGCGTCGCCTGCGGGTTTTACAGCGGCTCCCGTCGGTTCCTGAGCGATTGCGGCACTGCCGTCATCCCTGACAGTCGCGTCATTGGCGCAACCGGAGACTGTCAGCGTTGCAAAAAATAGAAAAGAGATAAGAGATTTCATGAATTACACCGAGTTAAAAAATCGAACGGCATTATAAAGAGAAAGCCGGACTCTTAAAAAGCCCGGCTTTTGTTTTCTCTTTATACAATTAAGTTGTTAATAATTATATTTTAACTCGGCAAAGTAAGTGCGCGAGGGGAAGGGGTGAAATAACCAGACCTCGCTATTGCTGACGTTATCGATACCGGCCGAAGCGCTGACCTGCTTGGTGATTTGATATTTGGTGCGTAAGTCGACAATGAAGTAAGCATTGCCGCCCGATGCATAGGTGGCGGAATTGATGTCGCTATTGTTCAATTGGCCGAACTGCGGGCTGCTGTAACGACCGCTTACTGCGGCAGTCAACTTGTCGGTCGGGCGATAGGCAAGGGTTGCGCTGGCGCGCCACTCGGGAACTCTGGGCTGGCGCTTGCCGGTTGAAGACTGAGTGGCATAAGGGTTGGCGGCAGTGTTGCCCGCGGCCAGAGCCGCCGCATCTGCAACGGCGTTCTCGGTAATTCTGGAATCGGTCCAAGTGGCGTTGCCGGAAATATCAATGCCTTGTATGCCGACATCGCTGGCTTCGCCTGCAAACTCGATACCGTAAGTTTGAACTTCGCCGACATTTTGAGCGGAGCTGACCGTACCGCCTGTGGCTAAAAAGCCGCGCTGCGTATAAATGGCATCCTTGACCCGTTCCTGGAACAAGCTAAGACGCAACTTGCCTTGATCCAGGAAATACTCCCCGGACAGTTCGGAAGATAAGGCTTCTTCGGGTTTGAGATTGGGATTGCCATTGGCAATATTGGTTACCCCGCCCTGAGTAACCGTAGTGGTTTGAAACAACTCGGTCACGGTGGCAAAACGATAGGCCTGGCCGATGGATAAACCTGTTTGCACCCGGTCCATTGGCTTCCAGCTCAATTTGGCTTTGGGCGAAAACTCCAGTTCATTATGCTCGGCCTGATTGATCGACTTGAGCGTGCCGCCCGCTAAGCCCTGATTATAGCCATCATAAGCGTGCCAGTTTTCCACTCGGCCGCCCACAGTGAAATTCCAGTCTTTAGCAAAGTCCCAGGCATCCTGTAGCCAATAGCCTTCGGTCTGGGTCTTGCCTTGCGAGTTGGAGTTAATAGTGCCGGTTTCGTTCGATTGCCAGTTGGTAACGGTATATTGCGGATTATCCAAAGTATATAAATCGTGGTGAAAACCGAAGCTGACCTCATGCTTGCCCAGCAGATCGGCGCCGGGACGCCAAATTCCCTTGGCATCGGCGGTATGCCAACCGGTTCCGGTCAAACTGGTCACCGTGCCGGCGCCGTTTTTGGCGGCCAACGCAGGCGCTTGTGTCGATGTGCGGCTAAGATCGGTGCCGTATTCGACCACGCTGCCGGCTAAATCCCAATCGAATACGCCGCCGGTGTCGGATTTAAGATTCATGCCGTGCGACCAGTGCATTTGTTCGGCTCTGGTTTCTGCGAAAGTACTGCCCAGGTCATATTGCCTTCCGCCAATATTAACCTTGCCGCTATCGACCACATTACCGGCGCTATCGCGTAAAAAACTGTTAAAGCCCGCATTATTGTCGTTCTGCCATAATCCCAGGGTATAGGCGGCATGGATGGTCGGGGTCAAGTCATAGCCCAATTTCCATTTGAAATTGTCCTGTACCGTGTGATTAAGGTTTCCTTCGCCCAACACCAGCGCATTAACACCCGAGCCATTTTGGTTAGCGATAGCTCCCGTTACTGCGGTATCCCCAGCTTTTGTAGCGGTCGTTGAAACAAGAGGATTATTGAACGTGATAGGCTGACTATGGCTATCCAAATGACTCACATCAAAACGAAACGACAGGTCTTTGTAACGATCGCCGACATTGAAAGAATATTCCTGGCTGTCGAAGGTCTTGTTCTTGCCGTAGAAACCGTAATCCTGCCAAGTCGATTTGACATCGGCGCCGGCCTCGAACTTTTCCGGCATCCGCGTAGTGATGTCAATCACGCCGCCGATCGAATTGCCGGCATGGGCCGCTGAAAACGGACCGTACATCACGTCGACCCGCTCGATTTCCGAAGGCGACACCATATTCCAGCGCGGCGAACCGGTGTTGCCGTTATTATTGCCCAACAAGGAAGACAGGATAATGCCGTCGGCATAAATCAGGCCGCGGGCGCTGGCGCCGGTGCCCGAAGTACGCCAGCCCACCGGCGCGTTGGTGTCGCCGATATAGCGTTTGCGCACCTGAATGCTGGGCAGGTATTTAATAGTATCCTCGGCAGTCATCGCGTTGACGGTATTGTCGAGTTTTTCGCGAGTGACGCTTTCCGTAGTCGTCGGCAGTTTGTATCTGTCCTTGGCGGTCGGCGTTATTTTTTCGGTGACCGTCATATCCGCCATCACCGCTTTGGATTTGTCCACGGGCGCTTTTTTTCCGTTAACATTTTGCTTGGTTTCGGCCGCCGCAAGCGGAGTGGCTACTATCAGCAAGCAAATCAAAGCCCGTCGGGGGTTAAGCGGATAAGGCGGTTTGGAATGTGTCATGGAGTCCTCCTAAAAATTATTGTTATTAGATGTAGCATTAAAAGGCAGCACATCCTTGTGCCGCCAAAAAAACTATTTCATAGGTGCGGTTAATATTTCAGCGACGCGCTAACAAAATAGGTGCGTTGCGGATAAGGATGGTTTTCAAAGGCATTGGCGTCAAAAACGTTATCGATCCCCGCTGAGAGGGTGCTTTTCAGTTTTGGGTTAATCGGCAATTGATAAGTGGTTTTTAAATCGACAAAGGTGGATTCATCGGTGCCGCCCATAACATTGGCCGCCGTGTCGGTATTGGTCAACGTTTGAAACGAGTCGCTACGATAACGGACGCCCACTGACGCGGCCCACGGCTGCGTAATATGATACGTTGCCGAGCCGTTGATTTGCAGTTGCGGTAAGCGATCCCACTCTTTGCCGGTGTAGTTGACGCTGTTAGTGCCGATAGGGTTATGCTTGGTAATCTGCTTATTCATGATGGTGGTATTAGCCATTAAATCCACCGGCAGATTAAACACTTCGTTCTGTTGATAAGTCAGATCCACGCCGATGGCTTCGGTTTGGTCGATCGGCTGAAAGGTTGTTGTCGTCTGGCCGTTGATAGTTACTTGAGTACTGTTAATTTCATTATTGATTTGATCAAAAAAGAAATTGGCGCGCACATAACCTCTGGGAATATCGTACTGGGTCATGAAATTATGAAAGTATCCTTGTTCGGGCCCCAATCCGGGAGCCGAAGTAGTGATGCTGTTAAGCCTGGACAAGCTGGCGAACATTTCTTCGGCAATCGGGAAACGGTACGCTTTGGAAAACGAATAGCGAAATGTCCAGTTGTCGGGCGAATATTCCAGCGACGCTTTAGGCGAAATGCGAGAGGCATCGCGGTCGGCATAGTTTTGAATATTCCTTTCATTTGCCGTTGTCGTCGGATCGTCAAAAACCCGAACATGACCGTCAAGGGCTTGCCAGTGGTCGAACCGTCCTCCGGCCATTACGCTCCAGTCGGGCAAGAACCGCCATTCCAACTGCGAAAAAGCGCTGTTGGTTTGAGTCGCGCCGCCACTGTCGTTGGTTTTCACATCGGCCGATCCGGCCTTGTAATTATTGCTGTTGTAAACATCCAGATTCAAACTGGCATGGTTAAATTGATAACCGCCCATAAAGGACAGGTCATCCCGCCCCATGAACTTGTCGTTCGCCAGCTTTAGGTCGTACGTCGCCCACCAGGGTTTTTCATCGGAAATCTGGCCTTTGTTTTTGTTTAGCGGATGATTGGGATTAAGATTTGAACTGATGGTTCTGTCATTGAACGCATCGTAGTAACTGGCGGTGGTATCGATGCTCCAGTTATCCGATATTTTGCCTTTTAAACCCAAGCCATAGTTCAACGCCTGGCGCTCAGAGTCGCTGACCGAGAAAACCGAACCGGGAACGGCAAACCGTTTGCCGCCGGCCGTTCTGTAGTTTTGACTGGACGAGAGTCCTGCGCTGGTGGCCCCGCCCCATACAGTATTACCTGCCGCATCCCTTAATAAACTGTTCGGGTCGTCAACCTTGCCGACGCGATCTTCATAGGCAATGGTGAAGCGTCCCTGCAACTCTTCGGTAAAATCATAAGCGAATTTGGCCTTGAACAGATCCGTCGTTTGTTGGGCGATACCGATGTCGCCGTAGGCAATAGCCGGGGCTTCGGTCGTTGTTTGGTATCCTTCTCCTCCGGTAATTGGCGTTCCGCCTGCCGCCGTAGTTAAAGCCGCGGCATTGATGGTCTGCGGCTGGCCCTCGTTTTCAAAACGGTTATAAGAGGCCCAAACGCTGAACTTATCGAACTTGTCGCCTGCTGAAATAAAGGTTTTATAGCCCATTAAGGTTTCATTACGCCCTGACCGATGGACATCCTGAAACATGCCGGTAACGTCCATTTGGGCTTCGAATTTTTCCGGCATTTTAGTGTTCAGGTTAATCACGCCGCCTATTGAGTTGCCGCTGTATTGCGATGAAAATGGCCCGTACAGAACGTCCGCCGAATCGATTTCGCTGGGCGACACCATCGACCATCGAGGCGCTCCGCTGAAACTGGTGCGCAAAGGGTTGTGCAGCGGCATGCCGTCCGCGTAAACCATGCTGTGTGCGGTTTGAAACGAATTTGAAGTGCGCATGCCCAAGGTGCCGTTCGGATCGCCCATAAACCGTTTGCGTATCAATACGCCTGGTGCATATCTCATAGTATCCTCAACCGTTGTCGCATTGACTTTGGTTTTAACGTCTGCGGCATCAATGGTATAGGTAGGCGTCGCCTTCGCGGTATCAGGAAACTTTCTATCGGTCACGGTCCCGTAAGTCACCATCTCCTCGCCCTGGTATTTATCGATTTTTGTCTGCGCTTGTTTGTCTGTCTTTTTAGTCTTGACGGGTTCGGCCGCAACTCCGCAGCCTACGTAAGTTATTCCCAGCAATAGTAGATACTTTTTCATTGTTTTAATTGTTATAGTCATGGGTAGTCTGCTCATAACAGCATATTGCATGCCAAGCCACCAAAACCACGAAAATATCGGCCGACAGGGCTACCGGCCTCAACTTTTTAATTTATCGTAATCAATTACTTACTCGTTAGTTAACAACCGTTTTCGCTCATTATTATGTTTGCCGCGCGTGCCCTCCGCGACCGATCCGCTTTTATCGGGAGGCTGCGTTTTATGAAAATGCGTCATATGACTTGTTTTTAGTGCGTTAAATAACACAGTTTAATTAACTAACCGACTGCTCTTGCGCTGCATCCGGAAGCATTGCCTTGTCTACATAAAATAGCGCTATCCGTTACTCACTGAATTTGAAAACACTGATCGTTGTAAATCCGTAAATATCCCGGTTCGGTTAAATTTTTATCCTATACGGCCAATGTGCTTTTACCTGAAAGCCATTGGCATGACTTGAGGTAACTGTCTTTGACGCGACAAGAACTCTAACAAAAGAATTTTAAAATCGGTTAAAATGACCAATTCCGACAATAATCCTGTAACGGGTTGAAAGCGTAATGCATACAAAATATATTACTGATGACTTGAGAATTTGCGCGACTAAAGAAGTCATTGCCCCAGTTCAAGTTCATACCGAAATGCCGATTAGCGAAGCTGCGGCGCAAACGACTGCACTGGCCAGACTGGACGTTCATAAAGTGCTGGCCGGACTCGACGATCGGCTGGTTGTGGTGGTGGGGCCTTGCTCCATTCATGATCCGGTAGCTGCGCTTGACTATGCCCAGCGTTTGAAAGCGATTAAAGACGAGTTAATCAATGATTTGGTCATCGTGATGCGGGTCTATTTCGAGAAGCCGCGCACCACGGTCGGCTGGAAAGGCCTGATTAACGACCCTGACCTGGATTCCAGTTTTAATATCAACAAAGGCCTGCGCATCGCCAGACGCTTGTTGCTGGATGTGAATGAAGCGGGCGTTCCGGCCGCCACTGAATACCTGGATTTAATCACGCCGCAATATGTTTCCGACTTGATCGCCTGGGGCGCAATCGGCGCCAGAACCACCGAAAGCCAGGGACACCGCGAATTGGCTTCGGGCGTATCTTGCCCTATCGGCTTTAAAAACTCCACCGACGGCACCATAAAAATCGCCATCGATGCGATAGGCGCGGCGATGAGTCCGCATCACTTTATCTCGCTGAATAAAGCCGGTCATTCGGCTATTTTCTCAACCACCGGCAATGAAGACGTGCATATCATTTTAAGGGGCGGCAATGATCGCCCTAATTATGACGCGGTCAGCGTTGAGCAGGTCGCCGAAGGCCTGGTCAAGGCCGAGCTAAAGCCGAATATCATGATTGACTTCAGCCATGCCAATAGCTTGAAGCAATGCCAGCGGCAGTTGATCGTCGGCGACGATGTCGCCCAGCAAATCGCGGGCGGCGACCACCGGATTATGGGCGTGATGATTGAGAGCCATCTGAAGGCGGGCAGCCAAAAGGTTGTTGAAGGACAGCCGCTGGTCTACGGCCAAAGCATTACCGATGCCTGCTTGTCCTGGGACGATACCGTCCCGTTGTTAAGAGAGCTGGCGCAAGCGGTGCAAAAACGCAGAACCGTGGACACCAGCCGGAGTTTAAGTAAATGATAGTTTATGTAAACGGCGAAACCCGCGACTGCGCTGAAAACAGCACGGTTGCCGATGTGGTTAGCGATTTGGGCTTAACCGGCAAAAAAATTGCGATTGAATTGAATAAGGAAATTCTGCCGTTCCAGCAATACGATACTCAGGCGTTACAAGCCGGGGACCGTCTGGAAATTGTCCATGCGATTGGCGGCGGTCAGGATGATTCTTTCATGCTGGCCGGGGTCAAATATCACTCAAGATTGCTGGTCGGCACCGGCAAATATAAGGATATGGAAGAAACCCGCTTGGCCATCGAGGCCAGCGGCGCGCAGATTGTGACGGTGGCGATACGTCGCACCAATATCGGCCAAAATCCCGGCGAGCCTAATTTACTGGATGTCATTTCGCCGGATAAATACACCATTCTGCCCAATACCGCCGGCTGTTATACCGCCGAAGACGCGGTAAGAACCTGTCGTTTGGGCCGGGAATTGCTCGGCGGCCACAAGCTGGTCAAGCTGGAAGTGCTGGCCGACCAAACCACTTTGTTTCCCGATGTTGCTGAAACCTATATCGCCGCCGAACTGCTGGTCAAAGACGGCTTCGACGTGATGGTCTACACCAATGACGATCCGATTGCCGCCAAACGGCTGGAAGAGATCGGCTGCGTCGCGGTCATGCCGCTGGCTGCGCCGATCGGCTCGGGTCTGGGGGTGCGCAATCCCTATAATATTCTGACCATTGTTGAAAATGCCAAGGTACCCATTTTGGTCGATGCCGGCGTCGGCACAGCGTCCGACGCCGCCATTGCTATGGAACTGGGTTGCGACGGGGTGTTGATGAATACCGCGATTGCCGCCGCTAAAAACCCGATACTGATGGCTTCGGCCATGCGTAAAGGCATCGAAGCGGGCCGGGAAGCATTCTTGGCGGGACGCATGCCGCGGAAGCGTTTTGCCTCGGCGTCATCGCCGATAGACGGCTTGTTTTTTTAATTTTGCCGAGATGCCCGTGCGGGCGTCTTTTTATTCTAAAACCCTACATTTGTCCACGAAAGACACAAAAAGCACGAAAACCAAAAGCATCGTAGCAGAGTAATGCAAGAGCCATTACCGAGCGTCTCTAATTCTGCTTTGTCCGATTATCAAAAAATACAGCCAAGCAGACTAAAATCCCGTTCACCCTGAGCCTGTAAGGGTGAACGGGATTTTAGTCTGCTCCCTGCATATAATCTGCCAGAATAAATCAGTATGCTGCATTGGTTTAGCAATCCGCCATTGGGGCCGCGTTCCATAGCCTAGCGTCTCTTTAGAGAATTTTCGTGCTTTTCGTGTCTTTCGTGGACAAAATGATTTCTCTATAGCCTTTCGTTTTTATGCTCACACCTGAACAAACTCCCACGCACAGAATCCGCAGTTTTATCCGTCGGCAAGGACGCATCACCCAAGGCCAACAATTGGCTTTGGATAATCATTGGGATAAATATTGTCTCGATCCTAATGCCGACTATGATTTCAGCCAGGTTTTCGGCCGTACCGCGCCGTTGATTGTCGAAATAGGTTTCGGCACCGGCGACAGCCTGGCGAAGATGGCGGCGGCCAATCCCGATAATGATTATATCGGCATCGAAGTGCATAAACCGGGCGTCGGACATTTAATGCTGCTGCTGGATCAGCAAGGCCTGACCAACGTCAGGATCTATTGTCACGATGCGATTGATATTATTGAACACAAGTTTGCCGATAACAGCTTGGCCGGCGTGCATTTGTTCTTCCCCGACCCGTGGCCGAAAAAGAAGCATCATAAACGGCGTATCGTCCGTCCCGGTTTCGTGGAATTATTAGCCCGGAAATTGCAGCCTGGCGGTTATTTCCATGCGGCGACGGATTGGCAAAATTATGCGGAACACATGCTGGAAATATTGTCGTCCGGCGCGGGTCTTGGCAATACCAGCCAAACCGGCGACTATTGCGAACGCCCCGAATACCGCCCGCTAACAAGATTCGAGCAACGCGGTTTACGCTTGGGGCACGGCGTTTGGGATTTGATTTTTAGAAGAAAATGAACAGAACCTGGATGGGTTTCGGCTAACGCCTCCGCCCATCCACTTTGAACCTTATGTCCGTTTAACTGCCAACATCCAGCTGCATCGCGTTAATGATGATAGCCAATTCCTCGCGTTGCCGTTTTAACGGCTCCAATTCCGCTTCAAGGCTGGCAATATTTTCAATAATACTGTCTTTCGACTCGTTGATTTTTCTCAACATTTGCAGACGGCCTTCAATCTGTTTTTTATGATCTTTAATTTGATGCATCAGCGGCGTTAAAACGCCGTTACTCCAGGTCGTAGCGTCGGCATGCGCCTGTTTGAGTATATTCCTGGCCTTGGTAATCAGCGTACTGTAAAGCTTGTTGATAACAATGCTTTGTTCCGACATCGTGGTCTTGGCGCTGGAGCGAAACGCTTCGCCTTCATCGAAAATCTGTTCCAGTTCAATCTGGTATTGTTTGATCGAAAACAGCTGAGGCTCGATCTCCTTAAAGCCGTATTCATCCTTGAATTTTTTGTGTATCGCCTTGACCAGCCGCCGGGTTTCATTGGTAATATCGACGGAGTCCTGCAACAGATCACGCAACTCATCGAACAATTTACGGATATTTTGCTTCATGCCGTAGGTTGTCAGACTCTTTGCCATGTCATGTTTGGTGGTTTTGATGATGTCATCGATTTTTTCTTTGGCGAATGAATCAATCAGCATCTGGGCCTGAACGGCAAAAACCCGGCGACTGGCCTGGAAGTTCTCGACATTGGCCATGTAAAGATTTTGTCGATCCCGCGTCTCGGCCATCAATTTACCGGTCATATCGGCGTTTTCGAAATCGATTTTTTTGAACTCATCAAGCTGCGCAACAGCATTTGCGAATGAAGCGCTTGTTAAGTTGGACGATTCATTAACCAGAAAACCGATGTCGCGAGCAATGGTTCCCAGCAGGATATTTTTGCGTTGCTTTAAAATATCGTTGGCCAGGTAGTTTTCCAATGCGGACAGACGGCTTTTCTCAAGCAAAGACTCATCGGCTTTAACCTTGGCAAGCAGCGCTTGTTTGGCTGAAACCGGAAAAATGACGTTTTCGTTTATTTTTAAAGTAGTCGCCGAGGTTTTTATTTGCGAGCGAATGGAATCGTCATAGCCGTTTTCATCGGCAAGATCATCCCACATCGCATCGATTTTATTCATCACCACCGCTAAACCCTGCTTGCTTCCGCCACGATTATTACAAACATGGTTGTGCCACATTTCCAGGTCGCTTTTGGTCACGCCGGTATCGGCAGCCAGTACGAAAATAATGGCTTGAGCGCTGGGCAACATGCTTAAGGTCAATTCCGGCTCGGTTCCCAAGGCGTTTAAGCCTGGGGTATCGAGTATCGACAAGCCTTCTTTTAATAACGGATGGGGAAAGCTGATCAAGGCATGGCGCCAGCAGGGAATTTCAACTTTATCCGGATTGACGATGCCCTGCTCTGCCGCTTCACGCTCATTCCACAGGCCCAACTTGTCGGCGATGTCCCGGTCAACCCGCTTGGTAGCGACCAGTTCTTTAAACGCTTCCTGCATTTGCGTGGGCGAGTCGCAGTCAAGGTCGATCTGGGTCCAGCGATCCGGATTTTTCTTGAATTCTGCCAGCGAAATGTCTTCAAGGCGGCTTTCGATATTGAGCAAACGGATGTAATTGCCGCCCTGTTCGTCGTGAAAAAGTTCGGTGGGCGACATGGTGGTGCGCCCCGGCGAAGACGGAAGCAACCTGACCCCTGTTTCGGCAAAAAACAGCGCGTTAATCAGTTCGGTTTTTCCGCGGGAAAATTCAGCAACAAAAGCCAGCGTGATCTTGTCCGATTGCAGGCCATTAAGAATATTTAAAATGGTTTCAGTGCTATGCGGATCATTCATGCCGTAGCGACTACGCCATTGGTGGTACATTTCTATAGCTTGAACCAATTTTGCACGCCATACCGAATATTCGTGCATTTGTTCTTTAAATTCCATATTCCTCATGGTGCGCCTTTTGTTGCTAACATGATTTTATAAGTTAGTCGAAACTATCGATTTGTAGCCCTGCATAGGCCGCATGAATGCAGTCTACGCAGGTATTGCAGGGACCGAATACCGCCCGTGCAGTCGCCGGATGACGATGATTTTTTGGCTAATTGTAGTCTATATATCAAGAACTGTTAGCTTAAGATGTTTATTTTTTAACGAGTCTTGGCTATTTTTAAATACCGTAAAGACCTTGATAAGCTTTTATCGCATCGAGTAAAGAGGCGTCTGTCTTCTCATCAACCGTCAGGTATTCAATAATATTTGCCAAGCTAATGATGGCAAGCACTGGCATTGCAAATTGGTCTTTAACTTCCTGAATCGCGGACAGCTCATTTTGGCCTTTTTCCTGCCTATCCAGCGCAATTAATACGCCCACCGGTGTTGCATGGGCATTTTTTATGATGTCTACGGATTCCCTGACCGAAGTACCGGCAGTAATCACGTCATCCAGGATAAGCACCTTGCCCTGTAGCGGCGAGCCTACCAAACTGCCGCCCTCGCCATGATCTTTTGCTTCTTTGCGGTTGAAGGCGAAGGGAATATCTTCGCCGGTTAACCGGGCATAGGCTATCGATGTCGCGCTGACCAGCGTGATGCCTTTATACGCAGGACCGTAAAGGATGTCCGGCTTAATATCGGATTGAATCAAGGCCTGGGCGTAAAACTGTCCCAGCTTGCCAAGTTGAGCGCCGGTATTGAATAGTCCGGTATTAAAAAAATAAGGACTGATGCGGCCTGATTTCAACTGGAATTCGCCGAATTTTAGTACGCCGCATTCCAGCGCATAGGAGATAAAGTCTTTTTGATAATCAAGCATGATAATTATGGAAGTTAAGTTTGCAGGGATTAATGAATGAATTTCTCTAAAATATTGTCCAGAAAGTTCCAGCCTTGTTCCGAGCAATAATAGTGATTGTTTTGTTGGACAAGCAAGTTTTGTTTCACGCAATCGGATAAGGCAGGTTCCAGCGTTTCAGCCGCAAGGCCGGTTGCCGCCTGATAAGTTTCCAGTGTAAAGCCCTGCTTCAGGCGCAAATGATTCATGATGAATTCTAACGGCAGCTCCGCTACAGCAATCGCCTCCGCCCCGCCGTTTTGATGCGAATCGCTTAAATACTGTTCCGGGCTTTTGGGCTTAAAACTGCGAATAATGCGCTGCGGTAATTGCTGAGTGATTTTGCCGTGAGCGCCCGCGCCTATGCCCAAATAATCGCCGAACTGCCAATAATTTACATTATGGCGGCATTGTCGGCCTTGTTTACTGTAGGCCGAGACCTCATATTGTCGATAGCCGTGCTCGGCCAACAGGCTTTGACACTGTTTTTGCGTACTGAAGATGGTTTCATCATCGGGCAGCTTGGGCGGAAACTTATGAAACCAGGTATTGGGTTCCAAGGTTAACTGGTAAAAGGAAATATGCGTAGGCTTGAGACTTATCGCCGTTTCCACATCCGTTTTAGTGCTTTCAGGACTTGCCCCCGGCAAGCCGAACATCAAATCCAGGTTAAAATTGTCAAAACCCGACTGGCGGGCAATCTCGGCGGCATGAATGGCCTCCTGCGCCGAATGAACGCGGCCCAGTTTTTTTAATAAGGAATCGTTAAAGCTTTGTATGCCGATCGACAAGCGGTTGATGCCCAACGCCCTGAACTCAGCAAATTTATGGCTTTCAAACGTGCCGGGATTGGCTTCGAGAGTAATTTCCACCCCCTCTTCAAGCCTCAGCTGTTGCTCTATGCCGCGCAATAATCGGTTAATCGCTTCGGGCGAAAACAAACTGGGGGTGCCGCCGCCGATAAAAATGCTGCTTATCGGCCGGGTGATATGATAGCGTTCCCTGTCGAGGGCTAAATCGTCCAGCAGTGCCGCAACATAAGCGGTTTCGGGCATGTCGGCTTTAACCGCATGCGAATTAAAATCGCAATATGGGCATTTTTTAATACACCAGGGAATATGAATATAGAGACTAAGCGGCGGCAAGAGACTTTTTGCTGTATGGTTTTAAATGGCGGTCAGTTTAACACATGGACCTTTGATGAATAAGACTTCATGCGGCGCAGGGCCGATCTTATGCCTGCCGATTTAAGGCAACCGCAAGGGATCGCCGCTACAATTTATTGATGACTAACTACTTCAAAACGAGAATATATGCGACTGTTACTGGTTGAAGACGACGAAATACTAGGCGATGGACTGGTCGAAGGTTTAAAAATGGAAGGCTATGCGGTTGACTGGCTGACCAACGGCAAACTGGCCGACGAGGCCTTGAAACTCAACTGCTATGAATTGATCGTACTGGACCTTAACTTGCCGGATATGGAAGGCCTGGACATTTTGAAAGCGTTAAGAGCGCGCAAAGACGAAACCCCGGTCATGGTGCTGACCGCCAAGGATACCGTGCCTGATCGCGTGGAGGGCCTCGATAGCGGCGCCGACGATTTTGTAATTAAACCGTTTGAACTGGATGAAGTATGCGCCCGGCTAAGAGCCTTGGCGAGAAGAAACGAAGGCCGTAGCGTCCCCAATATCGAGTATAAAGGGATTGTATTGGATCCTGCCGCCCATCAGGTAACCTGGAACGATGAAAAGGTTGAGCTGTCGCAAAAAGAATTTGAGATACTGAGTTTTTTAATGAGCAATATCGGCAAGGTTATTTCCCGCGCCCGGCTTGAAGAAAGCTTGTACTCATGGGATTCCGATGTCGAAAGCAATACCGTCGAAGTCCATATCCACCATCTGAGAAAAAAACTCGACTCGTCCATTATCCGCACCGTCCGGGGTGTGGGTTATATTATCGATGAAGATTGATTTTAATAAAAAGTATCGTCCACGAAAATTACGAATAGGGTAGTTGCTTTAACCGATAAGTAGTTGGGCAAGCGTTTTTCGGCATGTGTGGGAGCGGCTTTAGCCGCGATTGTCGCGGCTAAAGCCGCTCCCACACATGCCTTCTTCACTGGACATTATAAATTTGACTGAGCACTAGTGCGTTATAAAATTTTTTCGTGCCTTTCGTGGACAATTACGTACTTATCCATCAAATCGGTGTCATCCGTGTTCCATTTCCTACCTACTGAATAGCCCCGAGAATTAATGAATTATTCGCTACGCCAACTGTTGTTGTTCAGCCTGCTTTCCGCATCCATGTTGATCTGGGGAGTGACGGCCTATATGAGTTATAAAGTCACCCGCGACGAAGTCGCCAGCCTGTTCGATGCGGAATTGGCGCAATCGGCCAAAGTGCTGCATGTGTTTGTGGAAAGCCTGGTACGGGAAGGCTCGCTATCCAAGCATTGGGCGCAAACGCAGACTGATGAACGCTTGCACCCCTATACCGGGCGTAAAAACAAAAAGCAAAGCGCCTTTCAATTCTGGGCTAAGGGCGACAGTTTATTACTGCGCTCGGAAAATTCACCCGAATTTGCGGTACATAGTTTCAGCAAAAAAAATATTGACGATCAATTATGGGACGTATTTGACGGACTGTTGGAAGCCAGCGCGTTAGGCCACAAATACGAAAGAAAAGTCGCTTTTCAGCTATGGTCCAAGACGGACGGCTTATTGCTGCGTTCGGAAAGCGCGCCGACATTTGCCTTTTCCTCGGCCGCTAACGGCTTCAGCGAAACCAATATCGACGAGCATCTGTGGCATGTATTCAGCATTTCCAGCTCAAACGGCGAATATGTTATCCATGTCGGCCAAAAGGAAGAAATCCGCGCCGAACTAACCGATGAAATATCGGCGCAATTGGTGACGCAGTTTCTGGTCGGCTTGCCGATTTTAGGCATTGTCATCTGGATTATTGTCGGACACTCCTTAAAACCGCTTAACCGGCTGGAAATAGCCTTATCCCGGCGGGAAGCCAGTTACCTTAAACCGCTGTCCAGCAAAAAACTGCCCAAGGAAATCATCCCGGTAGTCAATGAGATCAACAACCTGTTCGCCCAGCTTGAACAGGCCTTTGAACATGAACGCAGGTTTACCGCCGATGCCTCGCACGAGTTAAGAACGCCGTTGGCCGGACTGCTGACCCAAGCCCAGGTTGCCATGCGCACCCGTGACGAAACGGTTCGACATCAGGCGCTCAAGCGGATTGAGCAAGCCGTTAACCGGATGACCTACATGGTGCAACAGCTATTGACCTTCTCGCGCATCGAATCCGGCACCGAGTACTTAGCCAAGGAAACCACGGTGCTCAGTCGCGAAGTGCCGCGCATCATTGCCGAACTGGATACCGACGCGCATAAAAAACGGATCCAGCTGGAATACGATGAAGTTAATGCGGCGCCCATCGTAGCCAACACCCTGCTGATCAATATTCTGATCAGGAATATTATCGACAACGCGATCAAATATACCCCGGCTCAAGGCATGGTAAAAGTCGGCCTGACAGGGACGGAGCATCAATTAAGACTGTGCATTGAGGACTCGGGACCGGGCATAGCGCCCGACCAATACGAAAACTCGCTAAAACGCTTTCATCGCTGCGTTGAAACCGCCAACAAAGCGCAGGGCACCGGCTTGGGCTTTTCGATCGTGCAACGGATTGCAGCGATACATAACGCTGAACTTGTCTTGGACGAGTCCGAACTGGGCGGCTTGAAAGTGACGGTTATATTCACCTTGCCGACCAGAGCCGTGGTCAAAAAGAATGTGAGTAAATTAAGTTTTTTTACCATTAAGAAAGGCACTTGAGGGACAGCGATAAATAAGTCGGCAATTACCAGCAATCCGTCACCGCAAGAGCCGTTGAAATGCCTCTAACGCCGGTTTGCGTTAATGACAGCGTACCGCATTGATCATTAGCCTGGGCCCCGGTTGGCGCCGCATTCAGCGTATAGCTGCTGGCTGTCACCGCATTAATAGTTAAATTGTAATACGGGGTTCCGCCATCGACAGGACTGGTGGCTGAAAAAATAGTCGGACTTCCGGTATTACCACTGGTCGTTCCAGCCCCTAAATAACTGTTCGTTTCCGTGAAATGCCGTTCCATCGCATTAGCGAGCCCCAATAACGCCCCTTTCGCATCCGCTCGACGCGATGTCCTGACACTATCCTGATAACTGGGATAAGCAATGCCTGCAAGAATGCCGACGATTGCTACGGTAACCATTAGTTCTACCAGTGTGAAGCCATTCTGTTGCAGCTGTTTCATTACCTATTTCTCCTAAAGGGCACGCGCGGGAGCAACTGATAAACATATCGGCCGCTCAATATAATTAAAGTAGTCATATGTGTTTTGACAAGCCTATTGAAACTGCCGCCAAGATTGTCTCCCCCCCGACGAACTGGAGGGATTTTGCTCTTTTATTGACTGAAGATCTGCATTCTTAGTAAGGCTGAAAATTTTGTCTTCCCGTTTTCCGTCTGAAACCACAGCCGGCGTACCAGCGCCGCCATCAAGCTGTACGCCTGACGGCGCAACATGAGTGCCATCGGGAAGTGCTATCAGATCATCGGCGTTTATCATTCCATCCCCCGTAATATCCCACGGAGCTCCGCCCGCTGTGTCAGGCAAGCGACTGCCTGTCAAGGCATCCAGCTCCATTAACCAACTGGTTGCTTCAGAACTAGCTCCACAAACCTCCGTTCCAGTTGGAGGAATAGGAATTAATGTAGCGAAAATAATGCGCCCATTACGTATCAGTGGCGCACTGACGGCACGTTCACCGGCAGTGGGTAAATCCATATCCCAACCCTTTTTGGTTGGGTAATTCACCGTGTTATTGGTAGTTGCCCGTAAATTAAATCCGCCGGCGGTCACAATCTGTGTAATAGACTGAACTTGTAAATCACTTTTCGCAACGGTGGCGTTATTATCCCAAATACCGTAAAAAGTCTGAGTTTGTGCATTAGTTACATCAATGTCTGTTGCCTCAAAATATTTACCCGTACCAAAATACACCATAATACCGGCAGACTGACCTGTTCCTACTTTACCCACTTGCGGTTTAGCAGTAATCGGCTGTCTCGTGGTATCGCAAGCGCTTGTATTGGTACAAGCGCTAAATAAAGGCGCCGGCGCAGCCGTTGTTCCATAGGCTACTTTCCATTGGTTCTTATTCGAAGAGCTTACATCGAATTTCCACATATTACCGAGTAAATCGCCCGCATAAATGGAATCCACGACTCGGTCATCGTTCGTGTCAACGGCAATAGGCGAGGACAAACCATTCGGCGCAGTTGAGCTTCCGGCTTTGGTATCGATAGCGGCAATGAGTTGGCCTGTCTGTACGTCAATAATGTATAAAACCGCCAAATTGTTAACACTGCCATAGCCATTGGCCACAATAGCCGCCCATGAACCATCGTGCATCTTCACAATAGCCGTTTGCGGCAAGGTATAGCCCAAATTGTTGGCAAAGCCGCGCTTTGCTGTTGTGTCCGTGGTTAGATCGGAGGCGGCGGGGCTGTTGGTATCGCTAATCTCCCATAACACATAGCTGCCGCTAAAACTGCTCGGGTTGGTCACATCCAAACCAAACACAGCCTTGCCGCCTGCGCCGGTCGAACTGACCAGCATCGTGTGCCAAGCACTGCCAAAATACGCGTCGGCTACTCGCGGGGAACCATCTACCAGATATTGATGGCTATAGCCGGGTGACGACAATGCACTAAGTCCGCTATAGATAGCGTTAGGCACATAAGCAAGGATTTCCTTGCCCGCATCGGTGCCCGATGAACTGGCGTCAAAACCATGCAGCATGCCATCGTTAGCGCCGACATAAATCATCTTGCGTCGGGTGGCGTTGCTGGTAACGAAGGCTTTGTAAGTCGAACCCTCCGAACCTGACAATTTGTCATAACCGTAATTTTCGGCGCCGACATACGCGGGATTGGAGTTGACAATATCCCCTAACATCCATGGGTCGGGCGCAATCTTGGCAAGAGTAGTCTTATCGAGGTGTGTACGATTACGGAAAACTCTATCCGTAGCGGTCGCTGACCTTATAGTATCGGTATCGGAGCGTGCCGAGTTCTTTTCTTCATGGCTCCAATCGCCGCGTATATAGTTTAATCGCCACACACCTTGATCCGTCGTACTGGAACAATTGGATATGCCCAGCGCCGTTTTCTGGCCGGCGGTTAAATTGGCGCATGCAAAAGTTACTCCCTTTGGAGTGCCGGCAGGATCATAAGTAAAAATATTCCTGGAGTCGAAAGCCGGAATACGCTCGGCAGCATTCCATAGCGCAGTTCCAATAGCGCCGCCATCCAGTATTCCATTGCTATTGGTATCCTCGCCGGAATCCAAGATACCGTTGCCGTTGGTATCTTCAGTAATTCCGAGAGGAAACATTGATAAACTCCCCGTCCAATCGGCGCTATCAAACTTGCCCTGATAAACAGCAGCATTGGCATCCAATTTTGCAGAATTGGCCACCACAGAAGATGATGAGCCAATTTTGCTGGATATATCGGAAATGGCGTCATCAAGCGCAGATGCCAACTCGTTGGCGTTTTCGGCAAAATAAAACTTCCCTCCACCTACTTTCGCCGCATTGCTTAATACCGAAGTACTATTATTAAGACTAGAATCTGCGAAGCCAATAGCGTAAGTCGTTATATTGTTTTTAGTATGAGTATTAGCCTTGAGGGTAGAATCTAAAGAGGGACGTAAATCCATCTCATACAACGCTTGAGCAACATCGTCCAGATATTCGCCGCCGTTAGTGTAATTTCGTAGATAAGAACTGATTTCAGTATCTCTAGTAGGAAGACCGTCGCTCACCAGTATCACAAAGCTTTTTTGGCAGTAGCCTAAAATAGGTGCAGCCAAGCTTGCGTTGCCGGTAGAATTTTTGATGGAACGGCTCGTCCCATCGGCTTTGCTAAAAATGCTTGCAGCACTTGCGGTGACTTGAGTGGTCGTCGGATGTAGGGTAAGATTGCCGGCTTCCCCCGTAGCAAAATATTTGCCAATGTCGGACAGCGTTTCTGCAAGCGGTGTAAAGCCGTTTGCAGGAATATTGGAAATTTGGCCTAGGAGTACGGTGGAGTGAGCTGAATCAAGATCCTTAATTTCAGATAACAACATACCGCCATCATCAGTAGCGCCGTCGTATCTGGCTAAGCCCATTCTTACCGTTGGCTGAGCGCCGGAATCCGGCGTTAACGATGTTACAAGATCGGTAGCCGCTTGTCTGGCAATGGTGATACGGGTGCTAGTGGTTGTTTGTGTAGCAATCAAACTCCCGGATGCAAAATTCCCGGTACTGAAATACCAATTAAGTTTCAGGCCTGTATATGGCCCACCCGCCAATGAGGAGCCGTTGTAATAGGCGACGGTGTAATTTTGGGTATTATTAAAGCATTTGCCCTTCTTTTTTCCGCCAAAAGTGGCTGTTTTAGAACAGGAGCTCTTAGTACAAACTTGCACTGTCCCACTGGAGTTCACCTTCATATTGATCGTAGTTGAGGGTGTGGCCGGAGGGCTTATCCCGCCGGAAATTTCGTTTGCGGAAGGACAGCTATAACTGTAGCTTGCAGGCGCATCACTGGGGGAGGTGGTAGTGCTGGCAGTCGTTACGTCTTCGGTCATTGATCCAGAGCTATCGACCATCAGCATGATATTCGGTTTAGCGGCAGAAACGCCTATATACAAAGGTATTTGCGCCGGAGTAATCGCCGCCGCCGGCTCCGGCACAACGCTTAAAACGACCCCGAATAAGAGCGTCATGGTCGCCTTGCGAATTTTATAAATGTCCATGCCGATCTCCTAAATACCGATATATTATTGTGAAGACAAGGTTTGATTTCTCATCGCGTGTAAGTAGATTGCAGTACTACCACGGCATTGGTGGTACCGCCCGTGCCGCGGGCTGTGATCCGGTATAGCCGGGATCCGCTTGATGGAGGGGGAGTTCCGCCTTCACAAGGAGAACACTCAGCAGTACCGCCGGTGCTGCCTAAATCTTCAATGGTATAAACCGGGGCCTGACTAGTACCCGTCAAGGTTCCACCGCTATACGTTGTCACTGCGGCATTGGTCCAATCAATCGGCTGAGCGCCGGCATATAAAGTGGGCGTTCCTGCCGTAGCGGCCTCACCGGCTCGCAAGGCCGCTTCCGCGGCTTGAAAGGCAATATTAGAATCCCTGCTGTTGCCGGCCATCTTCTCTTCAAGGCCGGTTACTTGACTGCTGGTAATGCTGATTAAGGTGAGCAGCAGCAACATAATCATACTGACGGGCAGCACCACGCCGGATTGATGCTTAAATGAAAAATGTTTGTTCATCATTAACATCTTCCTTTTATGGCAGCCGGTTGCGCAAAGCAATGGTTGAGGTAAAAACCCGCCTGATTCGTCGATCTGTCGGCGTAACCGTTGCGCCATTATATGTATAAGCTATCGGCTGAGCGGCTAAACCGTCATTCATGCTTCTTACTAAAACACTCACGCGAATGCTGACCACTTGATTCATATTGAGTCCGGCTGTGCCCGCAGACACATAGTAATTGGCCGCGCCATCCGGTGTTGCATCAGTATCGGCGCCATATAAAATCTGCATATTCTCAATGCCCTCAATCAGCTCGATGGGATTGGTTGTGCTTGTAGGTTGAGAATTATCCAACCGCCATAATGCCGGTTCGCCGTCGGTATTGTTACGAATAAAAAAGCTATATGACCGAAATGCCAGCACTTCGGCATCGGAGCCGTAGAGTTTGCTGAGGTTATTTGTAGTGTTTTGGTTATTGGCATGTGCGATAGTCTGAACTCCACTGCCGGATGAGGCGCTGGTTGCTATGAAGATGTCCGTTGCGCTACAATCGGAAAGCATAAGCACATCATACATATTGATATTGCAGGTATTAGCGGCAGGTATTTGAATATTGGCATTAACTGTTCCCATATTGCCTGTCAAATACCCACCGCAACCTGCGCCAAAATGATAAGTGATCGCATCGGTTCCGGCCACACAGGCGTTGGCAGCGCCGCATGCGCCGGCGCTCCAATTATTGGCAACGTTATTGGCACCTGCAAGCGGCGTGCTAAGGCCGCCTGCAAGCGTCGCAGGGACAGGGTTCGGATTGGGGTTTTTGGGATCAATGATAATGTTGGGGGTAATTGATCGGGATACACAGCCTTGAAAGCCCATCATCCGGTTATCCTTGGTAATAAAATCCATGACAAAGCGGCCATTTTCCTGAAGCCTGGACAGATTCTCCTGCATTCTATAAGTCTGTCTGGAGCCGATGAAAATCTGCAATATTCCGCCTATTAAAAATAGGCCCAGCAGCATGGCGATCATAAGTTCTACCAGTGTAAAGCCTGTTTGTGAACTTTTAGAATGCTTCATAACTGAAAGCTCACTGAAAAACTCGGGTCGGAAGCGTTGACAGCCCCATCGCGGTTATCGTCCCAGTTGACAGTAATGGTAAAAACCCGCGTTGCAGCGTCAACTGTTATTGTTCCTGTGCCGCTGGGCAGAGTGCCGGTTAAGGCAGCGTTCCATTGAAAGAGGTCATTTTGGGCCATTTGCGCAGAGCTACAGCCGGTCACGGTTGCGCAGTTTGCCTGAACTGCGGCAGCTGTCGCGGCCATAGTCAGATAGGTGCCGGCGGCAATAACACTGCCGGTTGCCGGATTCAGACTTTCATTTTTATTGGCGCGCATTCTGTCGGCCATGTCATAGGCCAATTGCGTGGCTTGGCTACGGTTATAGGCACTCAGGTTGTTTTTAATACTGGCAGCTTGAAGTCCTGCCAACCCAAGTAGGCCGACGGCTAAAACCAATGTCGCGATTAAAACTTCAATTAAGGTGAATCCCTTATTTTTGTTCATAAGGCATCATGCCGGCAAGCAACGTGTTTTGACCGGATTAAGGGCATGCTGTGGTTCCTTCAGAAGTTCTTGGGCGACCCACTGCATTTACTGCGATTGCACGGGAGTCCCCGGTATCGGCTGAACTATCGCACAATCTGAATGTGTCCCCGCTGGAATTTAAGCTTAAGCCGCTGGGCAAATAGGCGGCAAAGTCCTGATAGCCGACAGTACCGGTTCTTAAGGTAAAACCGTTACTTAAAGCCGGATAGGTTTTAAGCAAGGTGTCCGCGGCATCAAGCGCGCCATCGCCGTCTAAATCGGTAAAAATATCCCAGCCTGAATCCCAGTTTTGATTGGTACTTCCTTTTCTTCTGACACTAATTTGCACTCCGCGTTTAACGGCTTCGCTACGGGCCAGATTTAACGAGGCAACCAATTCATTGGCATAGGTTGTTAACCGGGTGCTGTTTATGATTGATGTAAAACCGGGTATGGCTACACCCACAAGAATAGCGACAATGGAAATGGTAACGATGAGTTCGATCAGGGTGAATCCAAGGTTTTCTGTTAACTTATTACTCATTGGCGATTACTCTCCGCACATTACCGGTTTTGAATATACTTAATCAAAATACAAAAACATATAGCACCTGCGATCACAGTTTTTATATTCCATTCATAACTATTAAGGCTAGGAGGCTGTCGGATAGGGCTCGGCATTCTGCTTATTGCATGTCCAATGGATTTTTGGTGGTAATGATGCTTCGGTTCCTGAACCGATTATCACTGTTTCACATTCAAATGCCCCGGTTTTTATCTC